>JAEEGI010000319.1_pt1 | contig 193911 bp, 136 predicted proteins | sample 8958751 | NCBI WGS metagenome assembly JAEEGI01 (sample SAMN16246545, study PRJNA631951) | gut metagenome | biome: gut microbiome; feature: rumen; material: KS-attached | host: Bos | place: Iran: Karaj | collected 2018-10 | reverse complement strand
AGCTTCCTTCACTTCAACATTGCTGTTGACGCGCAGCTCGATGTAGTTGTCAGCGGGGTTCGGCATCAGGCTGATGCTGTTAGCCAGCGTGATGTTGTCGATACCTACACCAGTAGTGGTGAAGGTGGTGCTGACAAAGTCGCTCTGGTTGTCTGCAGCGCAGACAGCTTTCACACGTACATCGTAAGTGCTGTTGGCGGTCAGACCTTCAATAGTGTAAGTGGGTTGCTGAACGTTAGCTTCTTGCCACTGTTGTGAGCTCTGCAATTTGTACTGAACGTTCCAAGCGTTTTCGTTTCCGCCAGGTGTCCAGGTTGCTGTTGCGGAGTTCTGGGTGATGTTGGAAATCTGCAGGTTGGTAGGAGCGTTGCAAGGTTCAACATCCTCGGGCAGCGTGGTGAAAGTCATTTCGCTACCATAAACAGTAGTACCGTTGAAGGTGATGAATGCCTTGTAAGTGTAGCTGGTATTAGCGGTCAGACCTGTGAGGTTAGCGGTAAAGGTGTTACCAGTTCCTGTACCGGCAATCTGAGTGTAGGTGCCACCATTAGTCTGTCTCCACTCGAAGCCCTTTGCTGTGATGGTCACATTGTCGGGGTTTGTAATGGTTGCGTTCAGCGTAGCGGTGGTCTGAGTGTAACTGGAAGCTGCATTGGTAGTAACAGTAGGATTGGTTACAACAGGACCTGAACTGTTGGCAGTGACCGTCAGGTTGGTGATAGTGGCAGGGGGTTGGTTGTAGACAGATGGGTCATTCTTCCATGTCAATGCCATCAGAGCTGTGGAGTTGGCATTCGGGTTCGTATTCGGATTCAGCATCTTCGCCGTCACATGGGTGGTGGTGGTCTTCAGGTTCAGAACATAAGGATAAGAACTTTGTGTTCCATAACCATTGGCATAGAAATTGTATGCATTTGTCGAGTAGCTGTTGTATCCGAAGTGGTCGGAACTTACGGAGGTGGCAGCTGGAAATTGCTGTGTTGGTGGTGCCAGGAACAGTTTGAAGTAGTCAAAGGAGGACTCTCCGTTTACCACAATGTCGAAAGAGATGGTGATGGTATCTGCTGTTCCAACGGTGAACAACTTGAGTGCTGCGACAGCGGCAGTACTACCGCTATAGTTCGGGGTAGTGCCATTGTCGGTCACGAAGAGTGCGGGTGTGTTGCTCACGGTGCCTTTCACCCAGTAGTTGCCGCAACTGCCGTTGTTCAATACCCATGCATCGTTAGGATCGGAGAAGTCAGCAGTGTATGGCAAGCTCGTGGGGGTCATGGTAGTGGAGGTCTGTATGCTGGTGCTCCAGTAGCTGACATCGCTGCCGCCGCAGAGAGAGCGAACGTAGAACTCGTATGTTGTGGAGCTGTTCAGGTTGCTGATGGTGAACGGGTTGGAGGTGGCTGTTACGATGGTGGCAGCGGTGCCGTCAGGATCGAAGCCAGGTGCGCCGTAGGCAATCTCCCATGAAGTGGCTGAGCCGTAATCTGTCCAACCAAGTTCGATGCTGGAAGTAGTGGCATTCAGCGCTTGCAGATGCTGTGGCTTCGGACAGCTCGGAATCAGGTTGATGGACAAGTTGTCGATATAGGAGTAGCAGTAGGTGGAGGTGTATGCGTTCTTGAAAGCGATGTATTGACCTGTACCTGTATATTGGTTGAAGTTAACTTCTCTCTCTTCCCAAGCGGAGACAGAGGATGTCGCTGGATAGACGGTGTCCACGGGTACGAAGGTGCTGGCATCAGCAGGGTTGGTCATCACACCTACAATCAGCATGTCGGTAGAGTATGAAGCTCTGTACATAAAGGTGGCTTGCAGGGTGTTGATAGGAATAGAGGCATCAAACGAAGGTGTGATAGCAATGTTGTAGGTGCCGGTAGAACCTGCGTAGAAATAGAGGGAAGCTGTACCGGCATAGTGGGTGGCGTTACAGTATGGTCTGTTGGAAGAGTAGGTGTTGATCTTGCCCCAGCAGAGCGGGTATGCGCTTTCTCCAGTACCGTAGGTGTCGAAGTCTTCCGTGTATGGAAGCTGGTCAATGGCATCGCATTCAGTTGCTGTGGTGAATACTGATGAGTAGTTGCTGTAATCACCGCCGCCGCAGTCTGATCTGATATAAAAGTCATACTGGGTGGAGGCGGTCAAGCCGGTGATGGTGTATGGATTGGTGGTGGCAGTCTCCGTAGTGCCGTTGCCGAGCGTGAAGCCGACTGGACCGTATTCAATCTCCCATGATGAGGCTGAGCCGATTTCTGTCCATCCTAACTCAATGCTGCTGTTGGAAACGCCTGTAAGATGCACATGCTGGGGCTTCGGACAGCTTGGAATCAGGTCGATAGACAGGTTGTCGATATAGGCGTATGCGCTAGTGGTGGTATAGGCATTCTTGAAAGCGATGTATTGGCCTGTGCCACTATAGTTATTGAAGACGACTTCTTTTTCCACCCATGTGGAGGCTGTTGATTCGGGAGTGATTGTGTCAACAGGTACAAAAGTGCTGGCATCAGTAGGGTTGGTCATCACACCAACAATCAGTTTGTCGGTAGTGCTGTATGCGCGGTACATGAAAGTAGCCTGCAAGGTGTTGACAGGAATAGTGGCATCAAATGGAGGTGTAACGGCAATGTTATAAGTGCCAGAGGTGCCTGTGAAGAAGTAGAGGGAAGCCGTACCTGCATAGTGGGTGGTGTTACAGTAAGGTCTGTCGCTGGAATAGGTGTTGATCTTTCCCCAGCAGTTCGGGAAATGACCTTCGCCAGTTCCGTATGAGTCAAAGTTCTCAAGGTAAGGAAGCTGACTGATGGCATCGCATGCGGTAGTTGTGGAGTACCCTGAAGAGTAATTGCTGTATTCACCGCCATCGCATTCTGATTTGATATAGAAATCATACGTGGTGGATGCGTTCAGGTTGCTGATGGTGTAGGGGTTGGTTGAGGCATTTTCAGTTGTTCCATTGCCCAGTGTGAAGCCGGCGGGACCGTATTCAATCACCCAGGAAGTGGCCGAACCGTTTTCTGTCCATGCCAACTCAATGGTGTTGGCAGTGACACTCACAGCATGTACTTGAGTGGGCTTTGGACAAGAGGGAATGAGCTCAACTTTCACGTTATCTACATAGCCATAGTTGTAGCCGCTGGTCGGTTGCGGAGCCTTGATGGCAATGTATGCGCCCGTACCGGTGTATTGGTTCAGCGGAATTTCATAGTTGGCGTAAGTGGTGGAGCTGGTAGTGATAGTGGTGACTGGCATGAAAGTGTTGATGTCTGTCGGGTCTGTCATCACACCGATTACAAGATTGAAGGGATAGCTAGTGGTGTTGTCGCGGGCATCAAAAGTGAGCTGCAAGGTGTTCATCGGCAGTGTGTTCACATCGATTTCCGGCAGGATGGCAACTTGGGCGTCATACGTGTTTGCAGTAACGGAGGTATAGAACCTCATAGAGTTGGTGCCAGAGACGGCATAGGTAGTGCTATTGTAAATAATAGGATAACCAGAGTATGAGGTGCTGGTTCCTTCGTTATGGTAGTTCCAGCAGTTGGGCAGGTTGTTCGTGGCAACCGAGGTGGTGGTGGCACCAGTCCAAGTGTCGAAGTTCTCCATGAAAGGCAAGGTGCTGATGGCAGCGCATGCGGTACGCTCGCTGACTAATGTCCAGCTGCTGTATTCGCCACCGCCGCAGTCACTTCTCATTCGGATATAATAAAGGGTGTTGGGGTTAAGACTGGAGATAGTATAAGGAGCAGAAGTGATTGTGCCTTCAGAACTCCAGGTGACATTGTCTGTGCTGGTCTCCAGCTCCCATGAGGATTCTGAATAGCCGGGTGCCCAATCCAATGTTATGCTGTTCTCTGTCACTTCAGCTGCATATACGTTGGGAGCGATACAAGTGACTGTAGGATCGCATTCCATGCCAAACTTGATGTTGTTACGATATGAATAAGTGCTTGCACTTTGGGGGGAAGTCAATGAGAATGGGCTGCTATCATTATAATATTGCAGTGTCATACCACTGGCGGAATGTGTCTTGAAAGTATTATTACTGCTGGTAGTATAATCACCATCATCATTCTTGACCACCACCACCAAGTTGCGGGTGCCGCTATAGTTGAATGGAGTGGTGAATGTGATGGTGACCCAGTTGTCAGTACCGCTGTTGTTGTAGTTGACAGTGCCGCTATAAACCAAGGTCAGGGAGTCTGCGGGTATCCATGTGGACAGAGAAGTAAGGTCTGTTTCGGCCAAATAGATGGACTGGTTGGTCTTGGTTTGGGATGTGGAGTAAATATACTGGAATCCAACGGAAGTAATGTCCCCAGTATAGTTGAGTTCGCTAGCCAGATAGAGCTGTTGTACGTATGAATAATTGTAGAACGTGTTCAACGGGATATTGTAGCTGGTGCTGGTGCCGTTGTCAATCACGAGATCTCCGCCAAAGAGACAAGGAGTGGTGAATGTCTTGGTTATGGTTGGGGCAACGCCTTCATCGCATATTGAGGTTATTGTCAGCGTGTATGCCGTCTCAGGGGTGAGGCCTGTGAGCATGTAACTGTTACCTGTAACTGTCAGGTAATTCCAGTTGTTCTGGCCAGTCTCTGTGTATCCAATATTGTAGCCAGTGGCACCAAAGACAGCTTCTGTCCATGTAACCAATGCGGAGGTTCCGGCAACTTGGCTGACAGTTACGTTCGTTGGAGCACTACATAACGGAGTGGTGGTGAAAGAGCATACTTGGCTCCATGAACTGAAATCAACACCTGTTCCGCAATCTGCATGCACATATACGTCGTAGGCGGTGTTGGCATCCAAATTTTCAACAGTGTAGGGGTGGGTGCTGGTTGGCTCTGGCGTGCCAGTGGTGATGTTCATGCCGGAAGGTACAACCACCACTTCCCAATCGGTCTCATTGCCGCCAGGAATCCAGTTGATGTCTGCTGTGGAAGCCGTGACATTGCTGGCCGTAACGCTGGTGGGTCTGTCGCAAAGAGGAGCAAGGTCAAGGACGACATTGTCCACGTATCCGTAGTTGTAGCCAGAGGTCGGTTGCGAAGCCTTGATGGCGATGTAAGAGCCCGTTCCTGTGTATTGGGTAAGAGGCACCATGAAGTTATTATAAGTGGTAGATGTTACAGAAACTGTCTGCACTGGAACGAAGGTTGTCGCATTCGTCGGGTCTGACATAACACCAACAACCAAAGTGAATGTGTAGCTGGAACTGTTCTGACGGGCATCGAACGAGAGTTGTAAAGTGTTTATAGGTAAGGTGTTTACATCAATTTGTGGCAGGATGGCGATCTGGTCGCTGTAAGTGCCGGAAGTGATGTAAGTGTAGAAACGCATAGCGTTGCTGCCTGAAGCAGAGTAGGTAGAACTATTATAAATAATAGGATAGCCGGAATAAGAGGTGCTGGTTCCTGTGTTGTGGTTGGTCCAGCATACTGGCAGGTTGTTGGTTGCCATAGTGGTGGTAGTGCTACCAGGATAGGAGTCAAAGTTCTCCATGAGAGGCAGTGCAGTGACTACGTCGCACAGGGTTGCAGCCGTGTGAACGTTGGACATGCTGCTGGATTCGCCGCCACCACAGTCGGATTGGATATAGAAGTCGTAGTTTGTGGAAGCACTCAGACCAGTAATAGTACAAGGATTGTCATAAACCGTCTCTGATGTGCTGATAGCGGATCCGGGGGTAAAACCGGCAGGACCGTATGTCACTATCCAAGAAGAGGCACTTCCAACTTCATTCCAACTCAGCGTTACGCTGTTGGTGGTGATATTAGAAGAGGCTACGTTAGTGGGTTTCGGACATGCGGGAATGAGTTCCACCCTGATGTTGTCAACATAACCGTAGTTGTAGCCGGTGGTTGGCTGGCTGGCTCTCAAGGCAATGTATTTGCCTGTTCCTTGGTATTGGTTGAGAGGAATCTCATAATTAGCATACGTGGTGGATTGGGTGTTGATGGTTTGGATGGTGACAAATGTGTTGCGGTCCGTGGGATCCGTCATAACACCTACATCCAATTTGAAATTATAGGAGGTGGAATTGGCGCGCGCATCCAGGACAAGTTGCAGTGTGTTTATAGGAAATACATCCACATCAATGGAGGGCAGGATGGCAATCTGGTCATCATAAGTACCAGCGGTGATGTAGGTGTAGAAACGCATGGAGTTGGTTCCGGAAGCGGCATAGCTAGAACTGTTATATATAATGGGATAGCCAGAATAGGAAGTGCTGGTGCCTTCGTTGATATAATTCCAGCAATAGGGCAGGTTATTGGTAGCTACCGAAGTGCTGGTGGTGGCGCCAGTCCAGGAATCAAAGTTCTCCATGAAAGGAAGGGTGGCCATGTCTTCACAAGCGGTGCGCTCACTTACCATGCGCCAGTCGCTGTTATCGCCACCACAGATGCTTCTGATTCGGATATAATATACGGTATTGGCATCCAAACCGCTGATGGTATATGGTGCGGTGGTTACAGTACCTTCCGAAACCCAGTTGGTATTATCGGTGCTGTATTCCAACTCCCATGAGCTTTCCATGTAGCCTGGTGCCCAATTTACAGTAATGCTTTCATCATCGAATTCGCTGACATATATGTTGGGAGCTACACAGCTCACGGTATTGTCGCATGGGATAAAGAACTTCACATTGCTGCGGTTGGAGGAAGTAGAGCTGCTCGGACTGTTGCTTGTGGGGTTGGTGGGATCAGGGTTGCTGCTGTCGCTGTAGTAATACACCGAACGGTTGGCACCTGCATTGTGTGCGTAGAACGTATATGAACTGCCATTATAATCGCCAGAGTTATCATCTATCACAAGCACGAGGTTGTCTGTGCCATTATATTGGAATGGTGTGGTGAACACAAAGGTGTTCCAGCCTTGACTGCAGTTCAGATGGCCGCTGTAGACTTGCTGCATGCCTGCTATAGGAATGTAATTCGTGGTGCTGGAGAAGGTGGATTGAGTGGTGTGACCTAAATAGATGACCACGTTCGTCTTATCCGTTGATGCGGTGGCGTATGCATATTGAAATGCGATACTGTCGATGGTGGCGGCACCGCCCATTTCAGAGGCAAGGAATATCTGCTGGGTATAGCTGTAGTTGTAATAGTTGTTCAAAGGAAGTAAATATGTGGTAGTTGTGCCTTCGGTGAAGGGATCGCCACCCGACAAACAGGGGGTGGTGAGCGTTGTATATACCGTGTCGGCATCGCCCATGTCACACTCAGATAAAACGAACACATCGTATTCCGTGTTCGGTTCAAGACCGGAAATCATGCAGCTGGTGCCGGTGACTGACTGTGTAATCCAGTTTTCCATGCCAGCTTCTGAGTAACCGACGGTATAGGCAGTGGCGCCTACCAAGGCGGAACCCCAGGTGATGAGGGCTGAAGTCGCCTGCACCTGGTCGGCAGTCACATGTGTGGGCGGTGTGCAATACGGGTCGGTGGTAAAGGTCACAGCAGAGGACCAGTAGCTGTATTCGCCAGTGCCGCAGTCGGCCCGTACATAAACATCATATTGGGTGTCGTCGGTAAGGTTCATGATGGTGTAAGGTGAACTATAGGCGTATTCAGGAGTGCCGGTATAGGCAGGGCTTCCGTGAGGTACACAGACCACTTCCCAGCCAGTTTCGGCATCACCGGCTTGCCAAGAGACTGTGGCCTCCTCAGCCGTATGGCTCATGACTGTGAGGTTGGTGGGAGTAGCGCAAGCCGCTAGTGTGGTGAAGATGCGTGGTGATGACCATGAACCTTCCTCAGAAGAGCAGTAGGGTTTCATATAAACCGCATAAGTGGTGCCGGAACTGAGTCCCGTTAAGGTATAGAAAGTGTCTGTTAGATTCGTAACCATAAGGCCACCACCGAGGGTGTCGAAAGTGCCGGCTTCGCCGTACATCAAGTCCCAGCTTGCCACTGATTGTTGGAAGTTCATCCAGTAGAGGTCAGCGCTATTGGGACCAATGTTGGCAACAGAGGGAGCGAGACTTGCACAGCCGGAAACTACGTAGGTGATTCGCAAATTCGGACGATTGGGACTGACGGAGTTGGCCGTAGCTGTACTTGTGGGGTCGCAGGATGAGAGGGTGGTACTGTAGCGTCGTATATGCGCATTGTTTCCTGTGCCTTGTGAGGTGTATTGGTAACCGCAGTTCGGGTTGTTGGTCGAATAGTCGGAATGTGCTCCGCGGAAGGAGACACCTAAGACGACATTGCTGACACCGTCCCATACAAATGGGTTGTCAAGTTCGATGGAAAACCAGCCCGCAGGGGAAACCCAGTCGCCTGAGTCAACCAGTTGGAGAGTGTTAAATGGAGCCCAGTCAGACGTGCCGGAAAAATATTCGCTCGTACGGTGACCCATGTAGGTGCGGAGGTCGGACATGACCGTTGCTCCCGTCGCATTATAGAACTCAATGGCAATGATGACCGCACCCGCAGGCACGTTGGCTGCCGTAAACTCAGAAGCACGGTAAATCTGTTGGCACCACGAGTAGGCACCACCATAACTCATGGGAGCACCCGCACTACCGCCCGTGGTGGTCGCACTTGTGCCCGTTCCGAATGTCGCAGTTAACTGCGCATTCACTACCAACGGCATCGTCGCCATCAGCATCACTAAAAGGAATAGGATTTTTTTCATGATGTTTTTATTTTTGTTAATACTAAGTTGTGTTTTTTCTGGAGATTTAAATAAATGTAAATATTTGATATATAGGGTATTAAATGTGTTTTAACGTCTTTTGCCCAATTATTACGGAATATTTTAAATTTCAAGCAACAAACCTAATGAAAAAATTAAATGCTTTGACAAAAAAATACAACAAAAAAACAGGGTTATCAACAATGTAGTGTTGATAACCCTGTTTTAGTGATTAGGGGTCAGTGGTCAGGGATTAGTGTAGAGACGCACGACCGTGCGTCTCTACAACTGTAACCTGTTACCTGAAACCTGTAACCTATTTTCTGATAAACTTCTTCGTCGCCGTCACACCCTCGCCGTTCACTCTCACGAAGTACATACCGGCCGCCATGTTGCTAAGGTCGATGCGGGCATGGTTCTCGGTGAGCTGTACGGTCTGGATCATCTGGCCGAAGGCGTTGTAAACCACAGCTTCCTTCACCTCAACATTGCTGTTGACGGTCAGATCGATGTGGTCGTCTGCCGGGTTCGGCATCAAGCTGATGCTGTTGGCCAGCGTGATGTTGTCGATACCCACACCTTCCGTGGTGAAGCTTCCGGTGAGGAAGGAGCTCTGGTTGTCAGCAGCGCAGATAGCTTTCACACGTACATCGTAGGTGCTGTTGGCAGTCAAACCTTCGATTTCGTATGTGGGTTGCTGTACGTTAGCTTCTTGCCACTGGCTTGCGCTCTGCAGCTTGTACTGAACGTTCCAAGCGGTTTCATTGCCACCAGGAGTCCAGGTAACAGTAGCAGTGTTTTCAGTGATGTTGCTCACCTGCAGGTTGGTCGGAGCGTCGCATGGATCAACGGGTTCTGCGGGAGTGGTGAAGCTGGCCGTAGCCCAGTCGCTGGTTTGGTTGTTGCTGCAAACAGCCTGTACACGTACCTGATAAGCTGTCTCGGCAGTTAGACCCGTCAGTTGGTAGTTGGTAGTGGTTACAGAAATGTTGTTGCTCCAGTTAGCGGCTGAAGCAGCCTTGTACTGCAGATTCCAAGAGGTCTCGCTGCCACCAGCGGTCCAGGTCACGTCAGCACTGTTGTAAGCGGTAGCGGTGGCGGTAAGGTTGGTGGGTACATTGCAGCTTTGGCCTGCAGAGGTGGTGAAGGTCTGCTCACTACCATAAACCGTTGAACCATTGAAGGTGATGAATGCCTTGAAGGTGTAACCCGTGTTGGCAGTCAAACCAGTGAGGTTGGCGGTGAAGGTATTGCCTGTGCCTGTACCAGCAATCTGTGTGTAGGTACCGCCATTGGTCAGCTTCCACTCGAAGCCCTTCGCTGTGATGGCCACATTGTCGGGATTTGTAATGGTAGCGTTCAAGGTGGCGCTGGTCTCCGTGATAGCGGAAGCAGCGTTGGTGGCTACCGTAGGATTGGTGGCAGGAGCACCGCTACAATCGGTAGTGAAGGTGTACAGTGTGGTGCTGGCAGTGCTCAAATCACTGATGGTGTAGAGCTGCGTGCCAGTAGGAGCAAGCAGGGTAATGCTGATTTCATCGTCATAGTCGCCGGTGTGCCATACCAAAGAAGTGCTGATGTTGTCGCACAAGGCCACTGTTACAGTATCGTAGGTCTGGGTATCGCTCAGGTTGTGGTTGATAGCCTCTAATGTGGCTACGGTAGCGCCACCCTGTACCACGGTCAGATAGCCGTCGTTCCAGCCGTCGCCATAGCCGTCACCAAGGACAAACGTGTAGCTGCAGGTCTGGGATGCATCGCAGTTGGCAGTGGTAAAGTTGGTGGTTACGTATGCCGACATGTCGTTGTTGCCGCAGTCAGCCTGGATACGCACATTGTAAGCGGTGGTGGCGGTCAAGCCAGTGAATGAATAACTCGGAGTGGTAGTGGTAGCGGTAGTCCAAGTGGTAGCTGTGGCAGTCTTGTATTCTACAATCCAGCTGCTTTCATTGCCACCAGGAGTCCAGGTGAGGTCTGCAGAGGTGTTTCCAATGTTAGAAACAGTCAAACCTGTTGGTACTGGGCAGGTGTTGCTTGCGCAAGAAACGGTCAAAGCCCAACCGCTCTTAACCACAGAACCGTCGGAGTGGAAGTGGAGGGTGATAGGACCAGTGGTGGAAGTCAGCAAAGGAACAGTCAGGTTCTCACCTTGGTAATGACCGAGCTGGGTACCAGATGTGTTCGGACCATCGTAGATATCCAAATAGTCGCAGCAGGACTCGGTGGAAGATGTACCCTGAATAGTGATCAAATTGCCGGCAGTTTCAGGTTGGATAGTCAGGAAAGACTCGCTGCTATTGCTGTAGTCGCCGTTGATACCACCGTTGTCGTAGATGATCATTTCACAGGTGGTGATGGTATTGGTACCAGTGCTGGGCATGTTGTATGAACCCGGTGTGGCAGAAACGGGACCAGCCCAGTTGCTTTCGTCACCAACGCCGCAGATAGCACGTACGTAGAATTCGTAAGTGGTGGCAGTTGCCAAGTTCTCAACAGTGTAAGGAATGGTACTAACTTGGATAATCGTGGCTTCTGATTGATCGTCAGGATCGAAACCGGGTATACCGTAAGCAATCTCCCAATCAGTTTCTGTGCCGCCGGCATTCCATGTCAAGCTTACTGAAGTGGCGGTAGTTCCTGTTACATTGAGGTGAGTGGGTTTCGGACATGACGGAATCAAGTCAATAGACAGCTCGTCAATATAACCATAGCAATAGGTTGAGGTGTACATGTTCTTGAAAGCGATGTACTGACCGTTACCTGTGTAGTGGTTGAATGCAACTTCTCTCTCTACCCAAGTAGTGTAACTTGCGTCGGGATAAACAGTATCAACAGGTACGAAAGTGCTGGCGTCTGTCGGACTGGTCATCACACCTACAATCATCATGTCGGTAGCGTATGTGCTTCTGTACATAAAGGTAGCTTGCAGAGTGTTGATAGGAATAGAGGCATCAAATAAAGGAGTGATGGCAATGTTATAGGTGCCGCTGGTACCTGCATAGAAGTACATGGAGCCTACACCGGCATAGTGGGTAGCATTGATATAAGGTCTGTCGGAGCTATAGGTGTTGATTTTACCCCAGCAGGGAGGATAAATCGTGGTTCCTGTGCCGTAGGTGTCGAAGTTGTCAACGTATGGCAGGGTGGTGATTTCATCGCAAGCGGTTCTGAAAGTATATTGCAGCCAGGTGCTGGTGCCACCATCTGAGCAAATGGCTCTGACATATACATCGTAAGCAGTGTTGCCTGTCAGGTTGGTAAGCTGAATGCTATTGGTGTAAGCAGTCTCAGGAGTTTCAGTCTCCGGGTTGGTAATGGTACCAGCTACACCGTAAACAACCTCCCATTCTGTCTCACTGCCACCAGCGGTCCATGCTACTTCGGCATCAGAGGTGGTGACTGCGCCAACAGTATGGATGTTGGTAACATGTTCGCAAGAAGGAATAACATCAATATTAATATCATCAATATACATATAGCTTGTGATGTTGGCAGGAATTCTGAAGGCTACGTAACGTCCGTTACCCATATAGCCGTCAGTGTTCACTTCAAACAATTCCCAAGTGGAAGTGGCCGTCGGACTGAGGGTCTGACCTATCTGCACAAAGGTGTTATAATCTTCAGGATCTGACATAATACCTACTTCGATATTGTAAGCGGCAGAGGTCTTATAAGCCCAGAAGCTGATCTGCAGGTTGTCCATGTCAACTTCATCGGCGAAACGCGGAGAAGCGATGTAGGAATAATAAGATGAAGTACCATAGAAGTAAACTGAATAGGTTCCTGAATGATGATAGGAAGAAGAGGTGTATGGATAAAGAGTGCTGGTATAGTTGGAGTTACGGGTCCAGCAGGTTACCATGTTGCCTGAACCTGATGCAGGAGCATCGTCAAAGTTCTGCATATAAGGCACAGTGACATCAGCGCAAGCTGTTCTGACATTCAGGGTTACCCAGTTGCTGTATTCCGAACCGCAGTCGGAGCGGAGACGGATGTAATATCTGGTGTCGGCATTGAGGTTGTCCAATTCGTAAGGAGCAGTTACAGAACCTTCTGAAGTCCAAGTGGAATCATCGGTGCTGTATTCCAGTTCCCAAGCGGTCTCGGTGTAGCCAGGAGCCCAGTTCACGGTGATGCTTTCTGAAGTCACTTCAGCGATATAAGCGTTGGGTGCCACACAGGTGGCCTGGTCGTCGCAGGGCATACCAAATCTCACATTGTTACGAGAGGTGCTTGTGGAGCTGGTGCCGCTGCCATCAGGAATGGTGCTGATGCTGTATGGATCGTCATCCTGATATTCGTAATGAGCCAGAGTCTGACTGGTGGTATGGCAATAGAAGTAGTTGGTACCACTCCATGAACCGGTGGCGTCAATTACAATGACTGCGAGGTTATCGGTGCCGTTGTATTGGAATGGGGTGGTGAAACTGAAGGTGTTCCAGCCTTCTACCAGGGTGGGCGTAGCGTCATATACCAAGGTGGCAGTGCTGGCATTCAGCCATGCGCCACTGGCTGCTGAAGTATGCATCAGGTAAATTTTGAGATGACGGTTGGCGTTCGCAATGGTTTGAGCCTCGAAAGCAATGGAGCTGATTGGAGCTGCACCGTTCATTTCAGATGCAAGATAAATCTGTTGGGTGTAGCTGTAGTTGTACAGACAGTATTCGGGGAAATAACTTGTGGTGCTGGTGCCATTGCCAATCTGATATGCTCCACCTACCAAGCAACCGGTTGTGAATGATGCCTGGGCGGGGCTGGCTGTGCCGTTGGGACAGTCGGAAGTAACTCTAACTGTATAAGGAGTGGAGGGATTCAAGCCTGACAGCATGAATGCTGTGGCATCGGTAGTACCTGCTGTTGTCCAGTTGTTCTGGCCAGTCTCAGTGTATTCTACAGTGTAGCCTGTTGCACCGTAAAGAGCGGCACTCCAGCTTACCAATGCGGAGGTTCCTACAATCTGGGAAACATTAACATCGACAGGTGATGAGCATAAAGGAGTAGTGGTGAAAGTACCGGCTATTGACCAGTCGCTGTTATCACCGTTATCACAAGCTGCACGGACATATACGTCGTAGGCAGTTTCATCGTCTAAACCGGTAAGGGTATACGGACGAGAGGTGACAAGTTCAGGAGTGCCTTCTGAAACAGCATGTCCTGCGGGAACAACTACCACATCCCATGCGCTTTCTGTACCGTAAGGTGTCCAGTTAACACTGGCTCCTTCAGAGGTGATGTTGCCAAATACCACATTTCTTGGTCTGGGACAGCCAGGAATGTGGTCCACGGTAATATCATCAATATATACAGAGTATGTTGAACCGGTGTTGGTCAGCTTTAATGCGATGTATTGGCCATTACCTGTGTAAGGACTCAGCATGGCTTCCATGTATTCGAAAGTGCCGGTGGCAGTGTTGTGGAAGGCTTCAACAGGAGTGAAGCTGTTGGGATTGGTGGGATCAGTCATGACACCCACAGTGATCTGGGAGGTGGTGGCAGAGGTGGATCTCATCATGAATGAAACCATCAAGGTATTCAATGGGTTGGTAGTGATATCTACGGGAGGTAATATAGCTAAATTATAGGTGGATGTTGAGCAGTAGAAATAGAGGCCTGCGTTGCCGCTGGTGTGGTAGCTGGTGCTCACATAGGGGTAGTTGGTAGATGTTGAATAGGTGTTTGAACGAGCCCAGCAGTTGGGATAGATGGATGAGCCGCTACCCATGTTGTCGAAGTTCTCTGAGAATGGGAAAGAGCTTATTTCACCACAAGCCGTTCTGAATGAGTATTGCATCCAGATGCTGCCTTCTGAGACGCATACAGCCTTTACATATACATCATAGAGGGTGCTACCACTCAAGTTGGCCAGTGAAATTTCGGGAGTATAAACGTTCTCGGCAGTTTCCAAATCTGGGTCGACGATGCTGCCGGCTGGACCGTAAACCACTTGCCATTCCGTTTCGTCACCACCTGCTGTCCAGGCAATGTCAGCGGAGGTGGCTGTTACAGAGTTGGCTACCGTATGAATGTTGGTGACATGTGCGCAGAAGGGGATGTAATCTACTTCAATGTCGTCGATGTACATATAGCTGGCGGCACCCATCGGAATTCTGAATGCGATATATTTGCCGGTGCCGGTATAGTTGTCGGTATTAACTTCAAACAGTTCCCATGTGGAAGTGGCAGACGGAGTGATATCCTGACCTACTTGCACGAAAGTGGAGTAATCGTTAGGATCTTCCATGATACCTACTTGAATATAATAAGCAGCGGAGGTCTTATAAGCCCAGAAACGAACCTGCAGGTTGTCCATTTGCACATTGTCGTCGAACTGTGGGGAAGCTATATATGAATAATAAGAAGAAGCACCATAGAAATAGGTACTGTAAGTGCCTGAATGGTGATAGGAGTTGGAAGTGTAAGGATAAGCGGTACTTGAGTTGGTGCCTCGTGTCCAGCAGTAAACCATGTTACCTGCACCGGAAGCGGGTGCGGAGTCAAAGTTTTCAGTGTAAGGAACATCAACACTGGTACAGGCGGTTCTGGCTGATACTGATACCCAGTCGCTGTATTCACCGCCGCAATTGGAGCGAAGACGGATATAGTAGTTGGTGTTGGCGTCAAGGTTGTCCAAGTCGTAAGGATGGGTGTTGACCGTTCCGACAGAAGTCCAAGTGCTATTGTCGGTAGAGTATTCCATTTCCCAAGAGCTTTCTGAAAGACCGGGTGCCCAGTCCAAAGTGATGCTTTCAGAGGTTGTTCCGGTGACAAAAACATTGGGAGCAACGCATGTTACAGTGTTGTCGCAAGGAATGAAGAATTTCACATTGCTACGATTGGAGGTAGTGGATGAGCTGGCACCAGCAGATGTCGGGTTGCTGGGAGCTGGGTTGTATGAGTCACTGTAAAAATAAAGTGTGCGGGTCGCACCTGCATTGTGCACATTGAACGTATAGGCACTACCATCGTAATCGTCGGAGTTGTCATCCACTACAAGTACGAGGTTGTCGGTGCCGTTGTATTGGAAAGGTGTTGAGAATACAAAGGTGTTCCAACCTTGGTGGCAGTTCAGATGGCCGCTATATACTTGCGTGAGACTGGACAAAGGTATGTAGCTGGAAGTGCTGGAGAAGCTGCTTTGCGAGGTGTGTCCCAGATAGATGACCACATCGGTTTTTACTGTTGATGCGGTAGAGTATGCATACTCGAAAGCGATACTGTCGATGGTGCTGGAGCCGCCCATTTCAGAAGCGAGGTATATCTGCTGGGTGTATGAATAATGATAATAATTGTTCACCGGAATTGTGTAAGCTGTGGATGTACCTTCGGTGAAAGGATCTCCGCCTGCCAAGCAATGGGTGGAGAAGTTTCTCTCAATGGTGTCAGCGGTGCCGAGGTCACAATTGCTATATACCATCACTTCGTAATCTGTGGCAGGCTCGAGTCCTGGAATCATATATTCGGTACCATCCACAAGCTGCATATTCCAGCTGTCCTGACCCGCTACTGAATATTCCACAGTGTAGCTGGTAGCACCATATTGGGCGGGATTCCAGCTTACCAATGCGGAGGTGCCTGTAACTTGGCTCACGGTGACATTTAATGGGGATGAGCAATGCGGGTCAGTGGTGAAATGGGTCGGGAATGACCATGGGCTGTATTCACTGCCGCAGTTAGCGCGTACATATACATCGTAGGTGGTCTGATCATCCAGGCCAGTGACTGTGTATGGATGGGTGGAGGCAGACTCCGGTGTGCCATCCGTTACAGCGGTGCCAGTGGGAACCACTACGACTTCCCATGCGTATTGGTCATTTGAGGCAGTCCAGTCCACATCCACGGTGGTGGCAGTGACATTGCTGGTGTGTACCGAGGAGGGTTTTGCACAAGAGGGAATGGTCTCAATTATGAGATTGTCCATATAGGCGTATGTGCTGGTACTTGTGTAATCGTTTTTGAAAGCGATATACTGGCCAGTGCCTGTGTAGTTTTCAAATGAAACAGTCCTTTCAACCCATGTGGTAACTGAGCTTTCCGGCTGAATCGTTTCAATGGGAACAAAGGTGCTGGCATCTGTGGGGTCTTCCATAACACCCACAATCAGACGGTCAGTAGCATAGGTAGCTCTGTACATGAAGGTCGCTTGAAGGGTGTTGATAGGAATGGAAGCGTCAAACAGAGGAGTGATGGCGATGTTGTAAGTGCCGCTTGTGCCAGCATAGAAATATAAGGAGCCCACACCTTCGTAATGGGTGGTGTTAATGTATGGTCTGTTGGAAGAGTATGTGTTGATTTTGTACCAGCAGGTGGGATAGGAAGGATCACCAGTTCCGTAAGTGTCAAAGTTTTCGGTAAAGGGAAGTGTGGTGATATTGTCGCAGGCGGTACGGAATGCAATAGTTCTCCAGGGACTGTATGTGCCTTCTGTGCTACAATAAGAACGAACGTATGCATTGTAGGGGGTGTTGGCATTCAAACCAGTGAAGGTATAGAACGTGTCGGTAACAGCAGTACCGATAGTGTTGCTGTCGGGAACAACGGTTTCAGAGATGAAAACTTCCCAGTCGGTTTCAGTTTCGCCAGGACTCCATGAAAAGTCAGCCCCGTCGGAAGTAATGTTACTCATGGTCAGACTTCTGGGTGCACGGCATCCTGAAGGATCTGTGATTTCCAGTTTTACATTGGCACGATTCGACTGTACATAGGTGGTGCCGGAAAATGAACCTAAACTATAAGGGTTGGGATCCGATGAGTCGCTATGGGCTGAAATAACAGAACTGGTTGCACTGGTATAGTAGAAATATTGAGTGGTGTATCCACTGGTATATTCGTGAACGGCAATCATCAGGTTGCTGGAACCATCGTAGGAGAATGGAACATCAAGGGTAATGGTTGACCAGCCTGTCGTTGGAATAGTCCAAGATCCTTGGTAAACGATGTCAGCTGCTGTGACTTGTTCCCAATCAGTGTTGCTTGAAAAAGAGCTTCTGCTTACATTTTTCATGTACACAACAATGCTGTTGGTCTGTCCAGAACCGCTGGACTTTTCGTAACTGATGGAGGTGATGTCACCAGCAGAACCACCGGCTGCGGTGATCTCAGAAGCGGTATAAATCGCCTCGACAAAGGAGTAACCCCATAATGAATTGAAAGGGGTGTAGTACGTGGTGCTGGTACCCGTACCAATCGTAATCTCCTGCTGTGCTTGCGTGATGAGCGGCAATGTGAGTATCGCCGTCAGCAAAAAGAATAGGAATTTTTTCATGATGTTTTTATTTTTGTTAATACTAAATTGTGTTTTTTTTCTGTTGGATTTGGTAAATGTAAATATTTGATAAATAAGGTGTTAAATGTATTTTGAAGTTTTTTGTTTAAACATTGCGGAATATTTTGAATTTCGAACTACAAACCTAATGAAAAAATCAAATGCTTTGACAAAAAAATACAATAAAAAAACAGGGTTATCAACAATTGATTGTTGATAACCCTGTTTTAGTGATTAGGGGTCAGTGGTCAGTGGTCAGAAATTCAGAGTTCAGAATTCAGAATTCAAAATTCAAATTGTCAACTGTCAATTGTCAATTTATTCAATTGGCACATTAGCACATTAAAATCTCCCCTTGAGCACGAAGTGCGAAACTCCCCTTTGGACGAAGTCCACTCCCCTCGAGCATAGCGAGACTCCCCCCTGCGAAGCACTCCCCGTCTTAACGTTTGATAAATTTCTTCGTCGCCATCACATTGTCGCCGTTCACTCTCACGAAATACATACCGGAGGCCATGTTGCTCAGGTCGATGCGGGCATGGTTCTCAGTGAGCTGTACGGTCTGGATCATCTGGCCGAAGGCGTTGTAAACGATAGCTTCCTTCACATCTACATTGCTGTTGACGCTCAGTTCGATAAAGTTGTCAGCGGGGTTCGGCATCAGGCTGATGCTGTTGGCCAGCGTGATGTTGTCGATACCCACAGCAGAAGTGGTGAAGCTTATCTCATCGCCATAAACGGTTCCGCCTTCATACGTGATAAATGCCTTGAAGCTGTATTCCGTGTTGGCAGTGAGATTGCTGAGCGATGCGGTGAAAGTATTACCGGAGCCAGTGCCGGCAATCTGTGTATAGGTGCTGCCATTGGCCGGCTTCCATTCGAAACCCTTGTCGGTAATGGCTACATTGTCGGGGTTGTTGATGGTGGCATTCAGGATGGCGGTGGTCTGGGTCACATTGCTGGGTGAGATGGTTAACACGGTTGGATCGGTGACTACGGGAGGAGTATTGCTGCCGTCAATGGTGATGTCATCCAGCAAAACGCCGTAGCCGTGGTTGGCTATACCTACAAACGCAAGCTGGTAGGTGGCCGACAGGTTGGGTAGGTCAAGAGAGTCCTTTGTCCATGTGTTGATAGTTCCATAGTAGAGGGTCAGCATTTGCCACGGGTCGTTGGGATTGCTACGGTAATAAACATACAGCTGATCTTGGTTGTTGCCCCATACCTGCTGGGCATACCACAGGGTGACGTATGCTTCCGTCATGCCGCTAAGGTCCAATATGGGGGTGACCAAACGGGTGGTCAGACCATCTTCACTTTCGGCGAAAAAGAAAGCATTGTAAGAACCGCTATGGGCATTGTGGATATATCCGTTGTTGTGACCACCAGCTTGGAATGCCCAGTTTACGTTGTTATAGACATATTCTTGTGACCAGCAGTCGGGCATGAGGCCGTTGTGCTCGAAATCTTCGGTGAAGGGGAAGGTGGTGACAGCATCGCAGAAAGTGGTGAACATCGTTGAAATCCACAAGGATTGCACGTTAACATCGCAGACCGTCTGCACGCGTATCTGATAGGGGATTCCGACAGTCAGGCCGCTAAGGCTGTAGGTCGGGGTGTTGCTCACTTGAACAGATGTCCAGGTGGTATCTCCGCTTGCTCTGTATTCTAAAATCCAGTTTTCCTCAGTGCTGGCGGCGTCCCATGAAATGTCGGCACTTGAGCCGGTGATATTCATAACGCTGAGGTTGGTGGGAGCAGGGCAGGCCAATGGCGCGATGGAAACATTGCGGACAATAGCTCCTGGCTGCACACCACTGTTATGGTCATTCCTCCATAAGAAAACCAGCTTTGCGGTGGAGTTGCCGTCCGGGTTGGTGTTGGGATTGGGCATTACTACCGTCACATGAACGGTGTTGCCATTGGTGAGGTTGAATTTGTAAGGTAATGATGTATAGCCGGAATACTGCAGATAGTCGGTGAAGTTGACGGCGTATGTGTTGAAGGTCGCACTGGCATAGGAGGTGGTGAGGCTGGTGGAAGCAGGATAGGTCTCGTCAACAGGGGCAAGGAACACCTTCAGGTAGTCGAAGTCTTCATCACCACCTATTTGTACATCGAAACTGATTTCCAATTCCTCAGTCGTTCCGATAGTGAACAGCTTCTCAGCGGAGACCACCGAGACGGAGCTGGTGTTATAACCGGGAGTGTTATTGTTGGTGGTGACAAACAGGGCATTGGCGGTGTCACTTACCGCTCTGATGGTCCAGCGATTGCTGCAATTGCCATTATTGAATGCCCATTCCGTTGGGTTGCTGAAATTTGTGCTGAATGGTATGTCAACAGAAGTCATCATGGTGGTGAAGGTGGTGGTGGCGGCAGGAGACAATGTGCCGCTGCAGTCACTGTAAACATTTACGGTGTAAACGGTATAGTCTTGCAGGTTGGAGAGGAGAAGAGTGGTGTCAGAGGTGGTTTCCGTAGTCCAAGCTGTTTCATTTTCAGCCTTGTATTCTACCGTGTAGAGGGAGGATGATCCCGTCCAGTTGAGTTCTGCTGAAGTATTGCTGATATTGGAGGCGGTCAGGTTGATGGGAGGTGTACAGGATACACATGAAACGTTTAATTCGAATCCTTCGTATTGCAAACCTCCGTCAGAATGAAAGACGATGGTCATTGGACCAGAGGAAGCGACCATGGTGGGAATGGTACCAGTACCCTTGTAGTCGCCAAGCATTGTTCCGTTGGTGCCAATACCGTCATAGAGACGGAGATAGTCGCAGCAGGTTTCCGTATGGAAGTTGCCGGAAACGGCAACGGAATTTCCGCTAACTTCAGGGAAAAGCACAAGGGTGTAATCGCAGTAAGCCGTATAGTTATCATTGAAGCCGCCGTTGTCGTATACAATCAGGTCGCAGGTGGTCAGGGTATCACTGCCTAAGAGCCCCATGTTATAGCTGCCAGGATAGGCGGAGATCGGACCTACCCATAGGCTTTGCTCATCTCCACAATTTGCCTGAACGTAGAAGTCGTAGGAGGTGGCGGACAGATTGTTGATGGTGAAGGGAATGGTGTCAGCCTGTACCGTAGTGGCTGCACTGGAGCCCTGCTGATAGCCGGTGGGACCGTACTCGATGTTCCAGGCGGTGGCGGTGCCATTTTCTGTCCACGACAACGTGACAGAATTGCTGGAAACATTGGTGACCGTCAGGCCTGTCGGCTTGGTACATGAGTTGGCGTCATATATCATCACATTGTCGATGTGCAGGTCGTTGTCGCCGTTGGTTACTGTGGATTCACCGTAGAAGGCAATTCTTACCGTTTGGTTGACATAGTTGTCAAGGGGGATGGTGATTTCCTGTCCGGCGGTGGGAATCTGGTCATAGACATAGTCGCCGTTGCCGTCGTTGCTCCATACTGTGGCGTTGGCGGCACTCCAGCTGGCGCCGTCATCAGTGGAGATAATCACCATGAACTTGTCATCAGGCTGGCTGTTAGGCGTAATTGCCCCTGCATTGTTCCAAGTTGTGAGTGCTATTTCGAAGATCAGTGCGGGATTAGCGAGTCCGCTCAAGTCAATGGGTGGGGTCACTAACCACTTGTTGCAATTGGTATTACAGATGTTTAGACAGGCGTGGTGTTCTCCGAATACATGCGTGTTAGTAAATTTCCAACCGCTTGTGGCGGGAATGAGACCTGCGCCGGCAAACACCTCACTGGCCCATCCGTTATTGCGGTTCCAGCATTGCGGAAGACTGCTATTGTCAAAATTCTGTGTGTAGGGGGCTGTGTAGGCGCTGCAACTGGTGGTAAAGCTGCTTGTTCCGATGCTGTTTATGGTGCTGCCGTCGCCACACACTGCGGCTACATAACAAGTGTAGCTGGTAGAAGGGGTCAGCTCGTCGAGGGTGTATCCGCTGGTATCTTCGGCGAGTATGTATTCGATTGCCGTCCAGCCAGTGTCGGAAGCTGCTTTGTAATAAATGTTGTAAAAGTCAGCACTGCCGCCCCAGCTTACAACGGCCGAGGTGCTCGTTACGGTAGATACAGAAAGTTCAGAGGGGTAGTCGCAGGCAATGCAGTTTCCAAAGAGGGCCACAGTGGCACTGGCTGTACCGCTGGTGATACTTACCATGTCGCTGTCCACCCCGGAAATATTGGGAAAATAACGGACATACAAGTCATGGTCGGTGGCCTGCATGGTGACAGTTTGGGAGTAGTTGACATTGTCGGTAGAGATTTCAAACGGGGAATTCACCGAGACGTTAATCGCACCTGTGAGGTTGAAACCGTTGATCGTCACCAATTGCCCTGCCGAAGGTGTTCCTGCCGGCACATCAACAAATTGCAGTGTGCTGGGCTCCACCGTGATGACAGAAGATGCCATGGTGGAAGTAACGAGGATGTCGTCGAGCATGATGCCAAACTGGTTGGTGCAGTTAAAGTGGCGGAAAGCGATATAGACCGTTTCATTATCGTAGTTGTTCAAATTCACTGTAACTTCTCCCCAGAATCTATCTGGAGTTTCTTCATATAGTAGGGTAAATGCCGAAGGGTCGCTTGCCGAGGTGGTGGAAATATATACTCCATAATGTTCGGAATTGTACATAAAGCCTCTCATTCTCCAAAACGACAGAGAACTGGATGTGCCCAGTGTGATGGCAGGGGTAACCAGCCAGTTGTCGGGTGTCCTGCCTTGGGAGGAGGAAATTATGGAATAACCATCATAATCGTTGAGATGGCCTTGACCATATATAGTCCACGTATCTCCATCGTTGTTGGCATCAATATTGGTCCATCCAGAAGGAATAACCCCTGTTTCAAAGCCTTCACTGAAAATCGGAACTTGGGCTTGTACATTTAAAACAAAAAGGCTTGTCACCAACGCAAGAATAAATAAAATTTTTTTCATAGGTGAATGTTTATAGAATAGATTTGCAAAGATACATTTTTTTCAATTAGCAAATTAGTTAATTAGCAAATTAGTCAATTTTTTTTAAAAAAGTAGAGACGCAAATTTTGCGTCTCTACTTTTTCGGTTAGGCGTTAAGGCGTCAAGAAAAACTCCCCTCGAGCACGTAGTGTGAGACTCCCCTTTGGACGAAGTCCACTCCCCTCGAGCGCAGCGAGACTCCCCTGCGAAGCACTCCCCGTTATATCGCTTCCACAAGTTCAGAAAAAAATTAAGAGTTAAGAATGTCTCCACCCTTAACTCTTAATTTCAATGCTAATTAAGCTCTAAGACCTAAGTTCTTAATTCTTAATTCTTAGTTCTTAATTACTTCTTGATGAACTTCTTCGTAGCCGTCACACCCTCGCCGTTCACTCTCACGAAATACATACCGGCAGCCATGTTGCTGAGGTCGATGCGGGCATGGTTTTCAGTGAGTTGTACAGTCTGGATCATCTGGCCGAAGGCGTTGTAAACGATAGCTTCCTTCACTTCAACATTGCTGTTGACGCTCAGTTCGATGTAGTTGTCAGCGGGGTTCGGCATCAGGCTGATGCTGTTGGTCAGCGTGACATTGTCGATACCCACACCTTCCGTGGTGAAGGTTCCGGTAACAAAGTCGCTCTGGTTGTCGGCAGCGCAGATAGCTTTCACACGTACGTCGTAGGTGCTGTTGGCGGTCAGACCTTCGATATCGTAGGAGGGCTGCTGTACGTTGGCTTCTTGCCACTGGCTTGCACTCTGCAACTTGTACTGAACGTTCCATGCGGTTTCGTTGCCACCAGGAGTCCAGGTAACGGTAGCGGTATTTTCAGTGATGTTTCCAACGGTTAAACCAGTAGGAGCATCGCATGGCTCAACGGGCTCAGCGGGAGTGGTGAAGTTAGCAGTAGCCCAGTCGCTGGATGAGGTACTGCTGCAAACAGCCTGTACACGTACCTGATATGCAGTTTCAGCAGTCAGGCCGGTGAGCTGGTAGTTGGTAGCAGTTACGGCAATGCTACTGCTCCAGTTGGTAGCGGAAGCGGCTTTGTATTGCAGGTTCCAAGCGGTTTCACTGCCGCCTGCGGTCCAAGTCACGTTAGCAGTGTTGTATGCCGTAGCGGTAGCGGTGAGGTTGGTGGGAACATTGCATGTCTGCTGTCCTTCTTCCAAAGTAGTGAAAGGCACGTCGGCGCCATAAACAGTGTTACCGTTGAAGGTGATGAATGCCTTGTAGGTGTATGCCGTGTTGGCGGTCAAACCAGTGAGGTTGTGAGTCAGCGTGTTGGCAGTGCCAGTCAGGTTAACCACAGTATAGGTAGAAGCGCTTGCAGCTTTCCATTCGAAACCGCGAGCAGTGATGGTCACATTGCTGGGGTTGTTGACAACACCGTTCAACGTGGCGGTAGTCTGAGCGATAGCGGAAGCAGCTTGGGTAGTTACCGTAGGATCGGTTGGTGTGGATGAACTATTCAGGTCGATTGTCACATCATCCAACCAGTAATAATAAACGCTTGAATTTGAGTGTTGACGGAATGCAATGTATTTGTTGATACCTGATACAGCTGTAGTGTCAAAGTTGAGGGTGTATTCAATCCAGCTGGTGGAAGTCGGTTGGATAGTCCATACGCCGACGAAAGTGGATACATCGTTAGGATCTGTCATCACACCAACTTCAAAAGTACCAGAGGAAGTGGTGCTTTCAGCCTTCAGCCAGAAGTTCAACTGAAGGTTGTGGATGTCTTCTGCAAACTGAGGTGTTACTGCTGTGGTAGGTGTGGTGGTCTCTGACTGGAATCTCAAGCTGGCTGGTGCGGAGTGCTGATATGCGGTTACAGCGTATGGATAGCCAGAATATTGGATAGGTCTGGCCCAGCAAGTTGGGAAGGCGCTTTCGCTGCCTGACGAGATATTGTCAAAATTCTCTGTATAGGGCAGCGTGGTGATAATATCGCAGGCAGTGTAGAATGAAATGGTTTGATAGCTGGATTCTTCACTTGTGCAATCAGATTTGACACGTACAGTGTAATGGCTGGCAGCTGATAAGTTGTTGAGGGTGTACTCAGGAGTTGTTGAGACATTAACAATAGTCCATGAACTGTCACCTGCAAGTTGATATTCCAATACCCATGCGGATACCTCATCGCTGGAAGTCCAGGAGATGTCTGCAGAGTTGGTCGTAATGTTGTCAACTGTTAATGCGGAAGGCATCGGGCAGCTGTTCACCGCAACGTTGACATTGCTGATGATGGCGCCAGGTTGTGTGCTTGTCGAGTAGTCGTTGCGCCATAAGAACACTAACTTAGCATTAGACGAAGCAGTGGGGTTCTCATACGGGTTGGGCATTTCAACAGACACGTGCAGCGTGTCGTTGGTCAAACTGAGTTTGAATGGGTTATAAGAACAACCTGTTTGTGAGAGGTAGTTTTGGAAGTTGACAGCATTGGGCTCGTAAGTGTAAGAGGCATAGGTTGGTGTGGAGGTCGTTGCCGGATACTCGTTTTCTGCCGGGGCAAAGAACACTTTCAGATAGTCGTATGAATAGCTGGATGTGCCCTCACCGCCAACATAAACGTCGAAGCTGATAACGACTGAAGCGTTGTCACCCACGTTGAGTAATTTCTCGGCGGAGACAACGGAAGTGCTTGATTCGTTGTAGCCAGGAGTGGTGCCGTTGTTGGTAACAAACAAGGAAGGTGTGGCGTTCACAGTGCCAGTGGCCCAGTAGTTGGTACAAGTACCATTATTCAAAACCCATTCATTGGCTGCGGTGAAATCAGCGGTATAAGGCAGCTGTTCAGGAACCTGAGTAGTGCGGAAAGTGAAGGAGACGGTAGTGGAGAGGCTGTCGTTGGCATCATTGCAGTCGCTGTTCAAATAGATGGTGTAGTTGGTGTTCGGAGTAAGGTTCGACATCGTGAACGATTCGGTGGATGCTACATCTGCGGTACCTGTGCCAGGAGTGAAACCAGCTTCACCAAATTCTACATTGTAGCTGCTGGCGGTGCCGTTCCAGGTAATGGTGGCCTCGTCGGAAGAAACGTTGGAAAGGGTTATACCTGTAGGTGCAGGACAAGCTACTGTTGTGGTGAAATGGATAGTATGAGTAGCATCGGGATTAGTTTCCGGAGTGCCACAGTCGGTAATTACATACACATCATAAGAAGTAAGTGGATCGAGACCCGTGAGGGTAACGGTAGTGTCGGTAGCAGGTGCTGTAATCCAATCATTACCAGTAGTTTCCTTATAGTAAACCGTCCAAGCTGTGTGGGTGTCGTCAAGGTCAACCCAGCTGATGGTGGCCACATGTCCGCCGATGTTGGTGGCGGTCACGCTGGTCTTCACAGGTGACTGGCAGTCGGGAGCGATTTCCACGATGAAGTCGTCAACATTCCAGCCAGAGCTGCTGCCTGGACCTGTGTAACGAAGAGCAATTCTTGCATTGGAGACGGTAACATTGCCGAAACTGAATGGTCCCATGTAGTTACCGTTGCCACCATTGCTACCACCACGTGCGCCAGGTGTGCCAGCATTGGCAACAGAGACGAATGTGGATGCGTCGTTGACATCTGTCATGTAGCCGACCTCAACGTTAGTATTGGTATAGCTGTAACCTGTAGCCCAGAAGGAGATTCGAAGCTCGGAGAGGTCGTTGGTGAACTGAGGAAGTGCCAGCATGTTGAGGGTGCCTTTCAGCTCGGCGGTGTTGGTGCCAGAGTGTGCAGCCTGACCGTATTCGCAATAGACAAACGGGGCAGTACCGTTGTCCACTACTTCGGTGACAGGTCTATCCCAGCATACAAACTGTTGTACACCGCTACCTTGGTAATTTTCGAAGTCTTCTGTCCATGGATTGTCAACCGTGATGGTGATGGCGTCACAGGCCGTAGCGAAAGTGGCAGCCGATGAGAGCATGGAGGTGTCACCATTGCAGATGGCGGCAACACGCACGCTGTAAATGGTGCTGCTGGTCAGTCCGGTGAAGGTGTAGGTGGTGTCGTTGGCAGGATAACCGGTGGTCATGTCGCCGTTGAGGAAGAGTACATAGCTGTCGCCTGTGCCGCTCCAGTTGACGGTTGCACCGTCCAATGTCGGGTTGGAAGTGGTGACATTAGTAGGCGGGTAGCAGGACACGCAGGTGGCGGTGACAGCAATACCTGAATAAAATACACTTCCATCAGAATGGAATACAAGGGTAAGAGGACCTGACTGTGACATGACGTCTACAGTTTGGTTCTGGCCAGTGTAGTATGCAAGCTCTGTGCCACTTGTGCCAACTCCGTCATATACATACATGTAATCCCAGCTGTTTTCCGTGTTGCTTGTACCGGAGAGGTATAATACCGCATTCGGATTTTCGGGATAGAGAACGAGGGTGAAATCACAGTAAGAGCCGTAGTTGCCATCGGGACCACCATCGTCGTATATAATCATACCGCAAGTAGTCAGCGTGTCGCTGCCGGTGGAGCCCATGAGGTATTGACCGGGGATGGCGGTTATTGGGCCTACCCACTCACTGCCGCAGTCACTCTGTATGTAAATATAATAAGTGGTAACGGGAGTCAGATTCTCTATCGTGTAGGGGTTGTCGGTCACGCTGGGGATGAGAGTGCCTGTTCCCTCACCAGGGGTGAAGTCGGAAGTGGCGTATTCGATATTCCAGGCAGTGGCAGTGCCCATTGCAGTCCATGAGATAGTGACGCTGTTATCACTTACGCTGTCTACGGTCACTGCGGAGGGGTACATACAGTTCGGACGTTCTTCCAAAGTCACATCGTCAACGTAGAAACCACAGCTTTGGGCGTTGGAAACGCGGAAAGCAACGTAGGTGCCGTTGCCAGTGTAATCCTCTAATGAAATGTGCTGTTCCACATATTCGTATGTGTTAGCTGCTGACAAATCGATGATACTTACAGTCTCAAAGGTGGTTGGGTCTTCTTTGTCGGTCATCACACCCACTTCCAGACTGCCGGTGTTGCCACTGCGGCATGCATAGAAGGAAACCATCAAGTCGCTTGCATTGAAGGTGACGTCCAGCTCGGGCATGATGGCAATATTGAAGCAACTGTTGGTGTGGTGGAAGTCTAAGAAATGCGTTCCACTATGAGCGTAACTGTTGCTCGGGATATAAACATAATGTGCGGGGTCAGAAGCGTAACGGTCCCAGCATAAAATGTAATTATCCTGGGTGGTATTGTATATGGTGCTGGCGTCTTCGAAGTCTTCGCTGTAGGGTAACTGCGTAAGTGCACCGCATTCAGTTCTGGCACTAGCTACTGACCAGTCGCTTTGTTCAGCGCCGCAATCGGAACGGACTTGGAAATAGTATTTGGTGTTAGCGTTAAGCCCTGTCACTTCGTATGGGTGAGTAGTTGTGGAGCCAACAGGGGTCCAGTTGCTGTTGTCATCAGAATATTCTATTTCCCATGCGCTTTCAGTGTAACCAGGTGCCCAATCCAAAGTAATGCTGTTTTCGCTGGTTTCGGTTACATACACGTTTGGTCTCACACAGGTGACAGTTTCGTCGCAGTCGATGCCAAATATAATGTTACAGCGAGTGGAAGAGATGTCGGAATAGCCACCTGACGGGATGTTGTTGATGCTGTATGGGGTGTTGTCCTGATACTCGCAGTGGGAAAGTGTGGCGCTTGCGGTGTGGCAGTTGTAGTAGTTGGAACAGTTGTAGGAGCCAGTGGCGTCAATGATAATCAGTGCCAGATTGCTCGTGCCGTTGTATTGGAACGGAGTGGTGAAATTGAATGTATTCCATCCTAAAACAGGATTGAAGGTGCCGCTATAGACCAGCTGTGCATTGGTGGTTGGCAGCAAATCGCCGGAAGCCGCTGTGGTATGCATCAAATAAATGCTGATTTGACGGGAATTGGATGCAATGGAGTAAACGTCAACAGCAATCGAGTTAATGTTTGCTGCTCCATTCATTTCGCTGGCGAGGAAAATCTGTTGTGTGTAGCTGTAGTTGTAGCAGCTGTTTGTGGGGTAGTAGGAAGTGGTAGAGGTACCCTCTCCAATTTGCAGGTCGCCGCCCACTAAGCATTTTGTGGTGAATGTTTTTTCCACTGTATCAGCGGTGCTGATGTCACAGTTGGAATATACCATTACACTATAAGTGGTGTTGGGTTCAAGGTTGGAAATCATGAACTGGGTGCCGTCAACAACCTCCATGGTCCAGTTTAGACTGTCTTGTGTATATTCGACAGTATAGTTGGTAGCACCAAAGGCTGCGGGATTCCAGGTCACCAATGCGGATGTACCGGTAATTTGGCTGATGTTAACATTTAATGGAGATGAGCAGAAAGGATAGGTGGTGAAAGAGGTGCCAGTTGACCAATAGCTATGGTCACCGCCACCACAATCGGTGCGTACATATGCTTTATATTGGGTGTTGTCTTGCAAACCTCCAAAGGTATAGGGTTGTGTGCTGGTTTGTTCAGGAGTTCCGGTTTCGGGAGCTGCAGAGGCGGGTACTACCACAACTTCCCAAGCGCTATCATCGGTTCCGGCGGTCCAGCTTACATCCACAGAGGTGGCAGTGATATTGCTTACTAAAACATTGCTGGGTACGCTGGCACAGGTGGCTTCAGTAGTGAAGTTTGCTTGGCGAGGGTTGCTGACCTCAGAGCCGCAATTGGTGCGAACGTAAGCAGTATAGTTGGTGGCAGGTGTCAAATTTGTAAAAGTGTAGAAAGTGTCGGTAACTGCAGTCCAAGTAACTTGGTCCAAGTCAATGACACCGGTGCCGCAATAAACTTCCCATGCGGTTTGTCCTTCACGGGGAGTCCATGAAAGGGTAGCTTCGTAAGAGTCAACATCTGAAATAAGCGGAGAAGTGGGTGCATAGCAGTTGTTGCCGTTAGGCATGATTTCCATCCTGATGTTAGCGCGGTTTGAACTGGTATATTTGTTTCCACTATAAGAACCAAGGTCGTATGGGTTAGGGTCGTATGAGTCACTGTGGAATGTGATAACAGCGTCTGTTGTGCTTGTATAGTAAAAATAGCGGGTGCTGTATCCACTTGTGTTTTCGTGTATGGCAATCATAAGATTGCTTACACCGTCATAGTCAAAGGGGCTGTCAAGGGTGATGGTGCTCCATCCTGAGCTAAAAGTATGGCTTCCAGTGTAAACAATGTCAGCCGCAGTCACGGTTTCATAGTCGGTGGTGGATGAGAACGAAGTTCTGTTCACAAGCTTCATATAGACCGTGATGTTGTTGGTCTGATCGGAACCACTGTTGTTGAAGCTGATGGATAGGATTTCACCAGCCATGTCTATTTCTGCGGAGGTATAAATCTGCTCCACAAAAGAATACCCCCATAGGGAATTGTACGGGGTAACGTACGTGGTTTCTGTACCCGTACCAATTTCTACAGTCTGCTGTGCCGACAGTTGCAGGGTGCTAAACCCAAGCATTAATGCCAGCAAAAAAAGTAAAACTTTTTTCATTTTTGTTGAATTAGGTGAATAATAAAGTGAATTGTATTTTTATTTTCTTTTGATTGTAAAATATTTATTATCAATGTTTTAATTTAGATTTGAGCGGTGTTGGTCATGTCCTGTAGTCTGCTTAGATTATTAACATTCTAAAGTTGGCAAAGGTACAAAAAAGTTTTGAAAAAATAATCAAAAATGGTGAATAATCGTTAAATTATCCACCATTAAATGTTAATATCTTGTATGTCAAAAAAGTAGAGACGCGCCGCAGCGCATCTTTACTTTCGGTTAGGCGTCAAGAAGAACTCCCCTCAAGCACGCAGTGCAAGACTCCCCTTTGGACGAAGTCCACTCCCCTCGAGCGTAGCGAGACTCCCCTCGAATGCGAAGCATGAGACTCCCCTGCGAAGCACTTCCCGCTATATCGTCTCCAGGCCTCTACAAGTTAAGAATTAAAAATTAAGAGTTAAGAATGATGATCACCCTTAACTCTTAATTTCAATACCAATTAAGCTCTAAGACCTAAGTTCTTAATTCTTAATTCTTAGTTCTTAATTACTTCTTGATAAACTTCTTCGTCGCACTCACCCCCTCGCCGTTCACTCTCACGAAATACATACCGGCGGCCATGTTGCTGAGGTCGATGCGGGCATGGTTGTCGGTGAGTTGTACGGTCTGGATGAGCTGGCCGAAGGCGTTGTATACCACAGCTTCCTTCACGTTCACATTGCTGTTCACGCTCAGTACGATATAGTTGTCAGCGGGGTTCGGCATCAGACTAATACTTTGAGCCAAAGTGATGTCTTCAATAGCATCTATAAGTTCGAAGTTGGCAATCAGGGTGATGTCTTCTGTCACTGTGAAGGTATAGGGGTTATCAGTGCTTACTTCGGTACCTGCGTCATTGGTCCAGTTCACGAAGCGATAGCCTTCAAGAGCGGTAGCAGTGACCGTAACTTCTGTGTTTTCAGCTACTTGGCCGCTGGCGGTGCTGCTCACATTACCCATATTGGTGTTGGCGCTGGTGACGGTAACATTGTAGTAGGTCACCTGTGGATCATTAGCCTCGAAGGTGGCTGTGAGGGTGGTGTGACCGGTCACAGTGAAGGTATAGGGGTTGGTGCTGAAAGTATTGCCATTGTCATCAATCCACTGTAAGAAGTGATATCCATCATTGGCAGTTGCGGTAGCGGTGAATGGGGTGCCTTCGTCAACAGTGGTTGTACCGGCAGGAGATACCGTACCCATAGTGGCATCTGCACTGTTTAATGTCACAGTGTATTGAGTCGGAGGAGTGGTGCTGGCTGCGAAGACAGCAGTAACGGTGAATGTGGCACCGGCATCTACGAATGACTGAGGTACTGTGCCGAAGGTAATCGGGTTCTCAAAGTCAGTATCATCGGAAGCGATGGTAAATATGTTGGTAACTGTGCCATTCTGTGTGTAATCCAGAATCCATGTGGTGAGTTCATATCCGGCATTGGGAGTGGCAGCAGCCTGAATGCTGTTGCCCACATAGATGGTGTAAGTGCCTGGAGCGGGAGTGGTAGTACCCATGGTAGCATCGTTCACAGCGTAGGTGATGGTGGTGCTGTCGGGATTACCAGCCTCAAAAATAGCGGTGAAGCTTATATTTCCATAACTTATGAAAGAGCTTGCATTGAAGTATGCGGATTGGGAATCAAAAGTTTGTACTGTGGTGCTGGAACCAAGAGTATATTCCCATGTTACGAAGTGGTATCCTGCATTGGGCACAGCGCTGAAGTTTACAGTTTCGCCATCGATATACTGGTAGCTGCCAGGAACGGGGTTGGTGGTACCCATGGTGGCATTGTTAACAGCGAAAGTTACGGTCAATGTGTCAGGCACATAAGTACCCTCATAAATTTGTACATTGTCAATCATCAACACATATTGGTCGGTGCAATTGTGATGACGGAAGGCTACATAGAAGTCTTGACCTGCGTATGCGGAGAGGTCAATATTTTTAACTTCCGCATTGCCATTACTAATCGTCCATTCATCCACCATGGTGAAGGCGTTGGTGTCGATAACGGTAGTGGAAACATATACACCGTAGTGCTCGGCAGGATAGCTTGGAGCAGATGCTACAGACCACTGCATGGTTATAGTGCTACCGGCGTTGCTATGCAGTTTCGGACTGACGAGCCAGTTGTCGGGGTTCAAAGCTGCTAAGGTGCTGTTGTCGAAGGAGTATGAAAGCATGGCTTCCTGATCTGCACCAGTACCGTCGGTCAAAGTTGTCCAGTTGAAACCGTCGTTGTCAGCGTCAATAGTGGTCCAGCAGTTGCGACTGCCACTGGTGAGGTCGAAGGTCTCGGTGAAGGGCAAGTTAATGGCAGTGGTGGCACAAGAAGTTGTTGCGATGATGGTGGCCATGATAGCACTGTCAGTGGCTGAGCAGATGGCTTGTACACCGAACACATAGCCAGTAGAGGCGGTAAGGCTATTGAAGGTGTATGTAGTAGCTGTAACATTGGCAACGAAGTCTTCGCCATTGTAAATATCATAGCTGGCAGCGGTACCGGTCCAACTGATGGTGATGCTGGTTTCGGTGGCAGCGTCAACGGTCAGTGCGGATGCAGGCAAACAGCTTGGGCAAGCGTCGTTCATAGTGAAGAAGGTGTTGCCGCCAACCATGTCGCTGCCAGCACCAGTGAATACCACAGAGTTTCCTCCGTCGTGGATTTCGAAGCTGGTCTCAGAAGCATAGCTGCCACTCACCCAGCTGAAGCTTACGGGAATACCGGAGCATACGGAGAAGGATTCAGTTAATGAACTTGTGCTGGAAGGAAGAGTGAATGTGCCAACAGTGACACCACTCTGCATAATGTTGATGGCATTGCCGTTCCAGCCGTCACCGAATGAGTCTTCACCCACAATAGTGATGGTGCACTGGTCTTCAGCTGCGCATCCCGCAGTTGTGAAGAAGGCATGAGCACTGGCGTAAGTGGAGTCTGTACAAACAGTCTCAATATACCATTCGTATTCCGTAGAGGAAGAAAGGTTCTCCAAAGTGTAAACACCGTCAACATTCAGCTGAACACCATTTACAACATGGTCAATGCTGTCGTTGAGGCTCATGTAATGCAGGTTGAATTGGGTGCTGTTACCACCGTCCCAGGTCAATTCAGCGGAGGTGTTGCTTGCACTGATTGTGTTAAGAGCCATAGCTTCGGAACAATCGGGAACAAGGTCAACGGTAATGTCATCAACATACCAGTACCAAATAGAGGAAGCTTCATATCTGAAAGCGATATAAGCGGTTTGTACATTTTCAGCAGCAGTGAAACGGACGGTGTATTCGTGATAGTCATTGTCACCGATTTCGGCACTTGACATGGACCATGTGGGCACAAAAGTGCTGGCATCAGTCGGATTGGTTATGAATCCAACAGACAAAGTGCCAGAAGAAGTTCCTTCTCTGCGTGTCCAGAAATTGATTTGCAGATTGGACAATTCCTCGTCAAACAGGGGCATAATAGCGTAGGTGGTTGTGGAGGAATTGGCGTGGAATTCCAGTGCCTGGCCGCTGTGGGCGTAGGAACTGGTCACTTTCGGATAGCCGCTATAGGGTGACAATTGTACCCAGCATCCGGGCAGTAAGCTGGTTTCGGTGTTCACATTGTCGAAATTCTGTTCGTGAGGCAAGGTGGTGATAGCGTCACAAACAATGGCAGAGCCAGATAAAATGACGGTATCTTGAATGGTGCCGGCGACAATGGTGATCATACCATCATAGTTGCTTGCAGCAGTGGGAGTATATTGTACATATACGGTGTCATTTACTTCAAATTCGGAATTGGCGGGGATGGTAATCGTGCTGAAATAGTCGGTGCCATTCAAGGAGATGCTATAGGGAGTACCCGTAGTCAGAACGATGTCCTCGTTCAAATTCGTGCTGTTGAGGATAAGCATATTGTTGGGAGTATTACCAACGATTACCTCACCGAAATTAATCTGTGACGGATTGGGAGTGAGGGTGACAGGAATGTCTTCTCCAACAAAGAAGTTGGTGAACAAAATGTAATATTGGTCAGCGTCAGACTCAACCTTGATGGCAATTTGGATGCTCTGTCCAGCGAAATTAGTCAGGTCAATATACTGGGTTTCGGGAGTGGTATTGGTTACCGTCTGGGTGGGTACAATTTGGACCGCATTGGTGTAGGTTGAGCCAGCGGGAATCACATGGACCGAAAACTTTTCGGGATAGGATGACATTGCCACTTGGTAATCGAAAGAGGCAGTGGCGCCATTTTGGGGAATATAGAAGGTGGGTGAAATCAGCCAGTCGTTGGCGGCAGCAGTTGACAAATACTGATAAAATGCATATCCGCCAGAGGTGCTGATAAAGATGGCTCCATTGCTGCCGCTGGCATCATTATTCACATCCACCGTAGTCCAGCATTGGGCTTGTTCCACATTGTCAAAAGCGAAAGAGTAGGGCAGAGGATTGTTGCTACAGTCAATACCGTTACCGGTGAGTGCTATGGTAACGCTGGTGGCACCTGTGCTTGAAAGGGTGATGGTACCCGTAGCCGTTCCGCCAGTTGTGGGAGTAAACCGCACATGCAGGGTGTAGGTTGAGTCAACAGGATTGCTGATGGTGGCGGTTGAGGCGAAATTGGTGCCATCAAAAGAAAGTTCGAACACAGCATCGGAGGAGCTGGCGGTAAGTGCAGAAGTGAGGTTCCATGTTTGTACAGGAACGGTGACCACATTATTGTTGGGAAGCATTACATTGCCTAAATCGAGAGAAGAGGCCGAAGCGATAGCGGGATCGCCGGGCACAGGTGTGATGGAGATGTCATCAATACATAAGCCGAAAACGTCGTTGGAAGTACAGTTGATGGCTACGTAGGTGGCATTGGAGGGAATGCTGTAGCTGTACATGGTCCAGCTTGTGCTGTTGACAGCTTCTGTTTGCAACAGCGTGAAGTCCGACGGGTTGTTGCCAGTGGTTGAGTACAGGATGTTCATGGTCTCGGCACCATAACTGGTGGTTATCTCACGGGCATAAAGAGTCAGGATGCTACCTGTGGTGCTTGAAATTGCTGGCGAAATCAGCCAATCGTTGGTGGTGCTTCCATGTACGATGCTGCTTGGTACAGCATTGAACATAATCAGAAATTGCGAGCCTGAATGGGCGGGATAGTTCGTTGCGGTACTTGGAGAAGTTTGGCTTGGATTAAAGACGATGCAGCTACCTACATAATTGGAATTGGTAAAGGAGCATCCGTCGATGCCATAGGTTGTGGCACTGTCCCCGTCAAAGTAGGTCCAGGTGCCGGCAGGGTCAACAGTGAAAGCTGTATAGCTCTCAAAGTCATCGCTAATTTGCGCTTTCGCGAAGAAAGTCATCGCAAACAACGCAAAGAACAAAGTTAGAAATTTTTTCATTGTTGTTGAATTTGGTTAATATTGAGTTGATAATCGTTTTTGATATTTTTGGGGCTGCAAAGGTACAAAAAAATTGATAATAGAATTTTTTATACATAAATCTTAATATATAGACGCAAAAAATGAAAAATTGTTACAAGAAAAATTCAAAAAAACGGGCAATCGCCCGTTTTTATGTGTCAGTAAAGACGCACCGCGGCACGTCTCTACTTTCGGTTAGGCTTAAGACGTCAAGACGTCAAGAAAAACTCCCCTTGAGCACGCAGTGCGAGACTCCCCTTTGGACGAAGTCCACTCCCCTCGAGCGCAGCGAGACTCCCCTCGAATGCGAAGCATGAGTCCTCCTGCGAAGCACTTCTCGTCTTAACGTTTAATAAGTTTCTTCGTCGCACTCACCCCCTCGCCATTCACTCTCACGAAATACATACCTGCTGCCATATCACTCAGGTCGATGTGGGCGTGGTTGTCGGTCAATACAACGGTCTGGATCATCTGGCCGAAAGCATTGTAAACCACAGCTTCCTTCATGTTTGCATTGCTGTTCACGTGCAACTCGATGTGGTTGTTTGCCGGGTTCGGCATCAGGCTGATACTGTTAGCCAGTGTGATGTTGTCAATGCCTACTTCTGGGGCGGTGGTGAAACTGACGGGTGCTGTCCAGTCGCTGAGGGTGTCGATGCAGTTGGCCTGGATACGTACCTGATATTCCGTTTCGGGATTCAGCCCTGCAAGGTGATAGCTGGGTGCGGCCACAGGAATGCTGTTGCCCCATGTGCTGGTTGAACTCTCCTTGTACTGCAGGTTCCATGCGGTCTCGTCTTCACCGGCGGTCCAGCTGACATCCGCACTATTGTGGCTTATGTTGGCTGTGGTGACATTGGTGGGAATATTGCAGCTGAGAGGTGTGGGAGGTGTTGGCGGGGTATAGGCAGTGTCACCGGTAATGATAAAGTTGCGAATGATAGCACCAGGTTGTGTGCCTAAATAGTCATCGTTTCTCCACAAGAATACAATCTTGGCTTCTCCGTTAATGTCAGGATTGGCTACATTCATGCTGATATGTAAAATGCTGTCTTGCGTGAGGTTCAGTTTATAAGGATAATTGAGCTCACCTGTTTGCCAGATATAATCATTGAAGTTGAAGGCGTAAGTGGTATATCCGGCTGCGGATTGGGCATTGCTGGAGGTGGCTCCGACGGTGAATTCAGTTGTATTGGGAGCCAAGAACACCTTCAGATAGTCGGCGGGATTGTAACCTCCTTCGCCGCCAATTTGCACGTCAAACTCCACATGCACGAGGTTGCTTTCTGGCATGCTAAAGGCTTTCTCTGCGGTGATGATAGCATTCAAGGTGGTGTTATATTCCGCGGTAGAACCATCGTCTGTGATAAACAGGGCGGACTCTGTGTCTCCGGCAGGAATTCCAGTCATCCAATAGTTGCCGGCATGACCATTGTTCATTAACCATTCTTGACTGTTGGAGAAGTCTGTTAGGTAAGGCAGGTCAACGGGTTCCATGATGGTGGAAAAGTAAGCGTGTGTACTTTCCAATTCGGGAGTTATTCCGCAGGAAGTCTCTACATACCAGTCGTAGGCGGTACCATCCAGCAATCCTGTCAGTTCATACTCACCGTTGCTGTTCAAACTGACATTGTTTACAGTTTGCCAAATGTCCTCATCAGCTTCTTTGTAATGTAAAGTGAAAGAGGAACTTGAGGAAACCCATGAGAGCATGGCCGAATGGGTGGAGGGAACAGCCGTCAGGTTGATGGGAGCGGTGCAGTTTGCAACTGATGTCAGACTGATGTCATCAACATGAAAATAATTGTAAACGAAGCTTGATGAGGTAGATACATTTCTGATGGCGATATAAGTGCCCGAGCCAGTATAGCTAAGGAAGGGAATTTCGTATAAGGTATAGCTTTCCGTTGGGGTGATGGTACCTACTGTTGTAAAAGTAGAGGCATCTTCAGGGTCGGTCATCACACCCACTTCCAAACTTAAAGCCGCATTGGTGAATGTGGTTTTGGCATAGAAAGAAATCTGCAAGTTGGCAAAGCTTAATACGGTATTGTCCACAGCGGGTAGTACAGCGTATGAATTGGGGTAGCGGTTATAATAACGCAAGCTCTTGCTACCGCTGTGGGCATTTGCAGTTTGGTGATATACGTATGGAGTGGGGGATGATGTACTGGCGGATATCCGGCTCCAGCAGGTGGGCAATGGATAATCGGTGGTGCCGGCGGTCAGGTTGTCTTCCAAATCCCAGTTTACGGGAACCACGGTGATGGCTCCACATTCGGTGGTGAAAGAGGCTACAATAAAGCTTGGAACTGTCGTTCCATCATTGCAATAAGCTTCCACATACCATTCGTAATTGGTGCTGGGCATCAAGCCTCCCAAGGTGTAAACTCCGTTTGCGTTGAGTGTCACATTGTCGATTTGGGTATAGGCGGTTTCGCCGACAACCCTGTAATATAAGGTGTATTCGTCGGCATTGCCGGTCCAGCTGAGGTCGATGCTGGAGCCAGTGGCATTGCTGGCAATCAAAGAGTCGGGAGTTATACAGGGGGTAATCTCGGTGACACTGATGTCATCCATATACCAGAACCAAGTGCCTGTACACTCGTATTTGAAAGCGATGTAATAGTGGGTATTCGCCACTGTTTGCACACTATCGTATCGTACGGTATAATTATGGTAGCTGTTGTCGCCATGCTGAGTACCGCTTATGGTTAGTAATGAGACAAAGCTGCTGTCGGATTGAGGATCGGTAACGTAGCCTACGCTGAAGGTGCCGGAGCCGGAACCTTCCCTGCGGGTCCAGAAGTTTACCTGCAGAGTGGAGAATACATTGTCGAATTCGGGCATGATGGCATATTGGGGATTGCTGCCATTCCTGAACTTATAGCTGTGACTGCCAGTATGCGTATATAGGATATTATTATTGACACCAGGAAAATGATAAGCGCCTTCGGCTACACTGTTGAGGGTGTTCCAGCAAGCTGGGTTCTCGCCAGGGTTCACAAACTCAAAACCTTCGTAGTGAGGTGTGCTTATCAGTCCGCAGCCCGTGGTGAAATAATGCAAGGGCGTTTGGACGCTTTCTCCACCGCAGTCCATGTCTAAATACCAGACATATTGTGTGGCTGTCTCCAAGTTGTCGAGAAGGAATACCCCGTCGGTAAGCATCGGGGTTTCAATAAGATTATATATACTGTCGGATACTGCTTTATAATAAAGATCAACATTGCCTACGGAAACCATTGCCCAGGAAAGTTCTGCGGAATAATCTCCGATGTTGAATGCATTCAAGGCGGTGGGTGCAATGCATGAAGGAGCATTCTCCTCGTTGTAAACGTTTACAAATGTAATATTAATACCATCGGCCAAAGAACCATTGCCCACTGCATGAAATTTGAATTGGATAGTGGTTTGATTATGGGGAAGGGGAATGGAGTCCACAAACCAGTCGTTGCAGACCTCGGTATAGGAGCCTATCAGATACCAGGTGGAGTCACCGCCGACAGCGGTGGAACGATAGTAAACATAAAGTTCGTCAGCTACTTCGGAAGCTGCAAAATCGGCTCTCTTCTGGGAAAATTTAATATAGGGTAAGGTCACCCCGCTGATGTCAAGGACGGGAGAAATGGCATCGCTTTCGTAGGTGCCGTAATCATGGTAAATGTCATGATCCACATTGTCCCACATCCATGAGGAGTTGATGTTGTCTGTTGGGAAAGCCCAGCATGCGGGTGCCGTGCTGAAGTCATCCAACCAAGGAGCATTGTCTGTTACCATAATCGGGTTGCAGGGATTCTGTGCCGATACTTTCAGAAAACAGAATCCTATTGTCAGCATGAGTAAAAATAGTAGGTTCTTTTTCATGATTTTTTTATTTGTTCCATTATTAAAGTTTCATGATAATTTATGGGCAAAGGTACAAAAAAAATGAAATGAAGTATTTCTTTTGGGAAATAATGGTATCTTTGCAAATTATTCTATAATACATTTAATTATGAAGTTTAAATCTATTCTTTTTGGCCTTCTTTGTATGGTCATAACCGCAGTATATGCTGCACCTGTATCCACTTCCACTGCGTTGCAAGTGGCCCAAAATTTTTGGTCGGTCAACGCTGGAAAAACCACTACCGTTAATTTGGTGGATGTTTCAGAACAGTCGGATTTTCAAGAATTTTATATTTTTGTTCATCCACAAGGGAAAGGCTTTGTGATTGTGGCAGCTGACGATTGTGTCCAGCCCATCATCGGCTATTCGTTGAGCAGTAGTTTTACCTTCCCATTGCCAGAACATGTGTATGCTCATTTGCAAGGGTATGAGCAGGAAATCGCCTACTACAAGTCGGCAGGCATACGAGCCACAGGTGAGATTTTGGAGTTGTGGGCATCTATGTCCAATGGTTATTATACTCCCAGAAATACCACCTCGGTGGAACCCATGCTGACCACCACTTGGAATCAAAGTCCGTACTACAATAATTTATGCCCAGATTCCGCTGGTATTCATGCGGTTACGGGGTGTTCTGCCACGGCCACGGCTCAGGTGATGAAATATTGGAACTGGCCTGTTACGGGTACGGGTTCCCATACTTATACCGATGACAATTTTGGCACCTTGACCGCTAATTTCGGTGCAACCACGTATCAATGGTCTCTGATGCCTAACGCCTTGAATTCCCAGAGTACAACTGCTCAGGTAAATGCGGTGGCTACCCTGATGTTCCATGTAGGTGTGGCTATCGAGATGGATTATGGTATCAATTCCAGCGGTGCTTATACCAACTCATACGGATATTCTGATTTGGCCTGCTCTGAAAATGCATTGAAAGATTATTTTGGCTATAAGAGTACGACAATACATAGTGTTTATAAAGACAATACTACTGATGCTGTTTGGGTTAGTATTCTCACTGCCGAAATGGATGCAGGCAGACCGGTGATAGAGTCGGGTCACGGCGGTGGCGGTCATGCTTTTGTTTGCGATGGCTACGATAACAATGGACTTTTCCATATCAATTGGGGCTGGGGCAGTGCTTACGATGGCTATTTTGCCCATAATGCGTTGAATCCAGGTGGTGGCGGTACTGGCAGTGGCTCCATGGGCACTTATAATCAGGATCAGTCGCTGGTGGTGGGTATCGAACCTGCCGGTCTTCATACCAGCACACAGTATCTTACCTTGCCTCAAGAGGGTGGAAGCGCCAGCTTTACGGTGAGCAGCAATACGGCAAGTACCACTTCATGGACCGCTACCTCAAACCAGTCGTGGTTGACGGTCTCTCCCAATACGGGTGCTGGCTCAGGAGTGGTCACGACGGTAAATGTCACCGCAACAGCCAATAACACTGGCTCAGTACGTACCGCAGTCGTTACGATTACCCAGGGAACGCAAACAGTGACAGTCAATGTGTCGCAAAATGAATGCAGTTCATCGGATATGTGCACTATTTCTCTTGAAATGACAGACAGCTATGGTGACGGATGGAACAGCTCTTATCTGACATTGAGCTCGGCATCAGGCTATGTATATGGTACGGCAACTCTCAGCAGTGGAAGTTATGCTACACAGCAGTTTGATGTATGCTCTTCTGCCCTGCAACTTACATGGACTTCGGGTAGTCAGTGGGATAATGAGTGCTCCTTTGTCGTTTATAATGCGGCAGGACAGGCTTTGCTGACCATTTCTAACCCAAGCGGCTCCTATTCTATTGCAACACCCTGTACCTCTACCCAGCCACCAACAACTTGTGAGGTAACCACTTTCCCATGGACCGAGAGCTTCGAGAATAGTTTGGACTGCTGGACCACCATTGACGCCGATGGTGACGGAAATGTATGGGGAAGCACAACCAGTTTTCCGTACGACGGAAACTATACCCTGTATTCCTTCTCGTATGATAATAGTAATCAGGTGGCTTTGAATGCGGAAAACTATTTGGTCTCTCCGCAAATTACCCTGCCCGCTACAGGAACATACCAGCTGATTTTTTATGCGCGTTGCGCAAACAACAATTATCCCGATTCCATGTTGGTGAAATTGTCCACAACCGGTAATGCCAATGCGTCTTCTTTCAGCACTACTTTGATGCCAAAGACGGTGATTCCCGCTTCCTATCAGCAATATACCGTGAATTTGTCAGGTTATAACGGACAGAGTTTCTATTTGGCCTTTATCCATGATTCCTACGATGGCTATTATCTCTTGCTGGATAATATTTCCATCGTGAATACCTCGCAGTCTTACACGATTACGGCTACCTCTGCCAACACTAGTATGGGTATTGTGACAGGTGGCGGCACCTATACATCTGGTGCTGAAGTGTCTCTGCAGGCTACAGCCAATGCTGGTTATCGCTTTACAGGATGGGATGACGGAAATACGGATAATCCACGTACTTTCACGGCCATGGCAAATGCTTCTTATACCGCCTATTTTGCCGATTTGGGTACCAATGAGCTGCATTATGACAATGGTACATATTCCAGCAGCATGGGTGCGGGTGGCACTTTGTATTGGGCCGTAAGATTCCCCACCAGTGTGCTGACATCTTATACGACATTGTCTTCTGTGCGCCTTTGGGATGCGTACGCAGGTTCGTATGAAGTCCGTATCTGCCAAGGTGGAACAACTGCTCCTGGTGCACAGCTGGCCTCGCAAACGTTCAGCCTAAATGGAACAGGTGCCTGGTTCGATGCGACGCTTTCTACGCCAGTAACCATCGATCCTACCCAAGCTCTTTGGATTGTTCTGTATAATACCGGAGTGACCTATCCTGCCGCAGGTAGCACATACGTTGGCAACCCCGACGGCTCTTGGGTGTCGTTGGATGGTACTACTTGGAATTCGATTTGTGATTATGGCTATTATTATACTTGGATGATTCGCCCGGTACTTTCTTCAGGCTCTACTCCGCAAACCTATACCATCACCGCAGTATCTGCCAATACTACTATGGGTACCGTGACTGGCGGTGGTACCTATAATGCAGGTACCACAGTCCAGCTTGTAGCTACTGCTTATCAGGGCTATGAGTTTGTGAACTGGCAGGATGGCAATACCAGCAACCCTAGAACCATTTCAGTGACAGGGAATGCAACTTATACCGCATACTTCCAAGCGGTTTCGTCTAACTGCACGGTTACCTCATTCCCGTGGACCGAGAGTTTTGAGAATGGCTGGAATTGCTGGACAACGATAGATGCGGATGGTGATGGAAATTATTGGGGGCGGACAGATAATTTGCCGGCACATGATGGCAGCTATACCTTATATTCTTATTCGTATGACCCTAATAACAACTTGGCTATAGATGCTGAAAATTATCTGATTTCTCCTCAGATTACCCTGCCAGCAACAGGAAATTATCAGCTGACCTTCTATGCCCGTTGTGCGAATAGTAGCTATCCTGATTCATTGTGGGTTAAAATGTCCACTACGGGTAATACCAATATTAACGCTTTCAACACCACGTTGATGACGAAGACCGTAATTGCAGCAACTTACCAGCAATATACCGTGAATTTGGCCGGTCATAATGGTCAAAGTTTCTATTTGGCCTTTGTGCATGATTCCTACGACGGTTATGTCGTTTTGTTAGATAATGTCTCGATAGTGGATGCATCTGTATCATACACGATTACGGCCACTTCGGCCAACACTGCCATGGGTAGCGTGACGGGCGGTGGCTCTTATTCCTCAGGTGCTGAGGTCACCTTGGAGGCTATGGCAAATCCTGGCTACCGCTTTACAGCTTGGAACGATAATGTTACAGATAATCCTCGCACCTTTACGGCCATGGCGAATGCCACCTATACTGCCTATTTCGCTGATTTGGGCACCAATGAGTTGCATTATGACAATGGTACCTTTGAAAGCAGCATGGGTGCGGGTGGCACTTTATACTGGGCCGTGAGATTCCCCGCCAGTGTGTTGTCATCATATAACACGTTAAATTCAGTCCGTATATGGGATGCTTATGCCGGCTCGTATGAGGTCCGTATTTGCCAGGGTGGAACAGATGCTCCTGGCACGCAATTGGCTTCACAAACGTTTAGTTTGAATGGAACAAACGCTTGGTTTGACGCGACGCTTTCAACCCCGGTGACGATCAATCCTTCCCAACCCCTTTGGATTGTACTGTACAACACAGGCGTGACCTATCCTGCCGCAGGCAGCACGTATGCCGGCAACCCCGACGGCTCATGGGTGTCGCTGGATGGCAGCACTTGGGATCAAATATACTCATACGGCAATTTTTACTATACCTGGATGATTCGTCCGGTGCTTTCTGCTGGCTCTACACCACAAACCTATACTATCACGGCTTTGTCGTCAAATAATAGTATGGGTACTGTTACAGGTGGTGGCACTTATCCTGCCGGTACCACAGTGCAGCTTATCGCCAATCCTGCGGCGAACCATCATTTTGTCAGTTGGAACGATGGTAATACCAGTAATCCTCGTTCAATCACTGTGACGGGCAATGCTACCTATATTGCCACTTTCGCCGTCGATCAGTATCAGATAACAGTCTTGAGTGGCAATGACGCTATGGGCACGGTTTCTGGTAGCGGTACTTACAATTATGGCTCAGTGATTCAAATCCAGGCCAATCCGTATGCAGGTTATGAATTTGTATATTGGAATGACGGTAACACTGACAACCCAAGAAATATTACAGTTTTAGCTAATACGACCTACGTGGCTAATTTCCAGCCTGAAGTGGGAATTGATGATAACGATTTGTCCGCTGTCAGCGTATATTGCCATGACCATCAGATTGTAGTATGTCATGCGGAAGGTGAGCGTATAGCGATTTATGACATGCTGGGCAAACTTGTCGCTTCCGATACTCAGAACACCCAAGAAATACGGCAGTTCACTATCTCCACCAAAGGTATTTATTTGGTGCGGGTAGGAGATGCCTACTTCAAAAAGGTGGTTGTCAAATAAAAAAAAAGGCTGTCATACGTGACAGCCTTTTTTTATTTGTGCATTGCTAATTGTCTCTCACCACGCTTTCTCCGGCTTGGATGATGGCGAGGAAGTCGTCGGCCTTTAAGGACGCACCACCAATCAAGCCACCGTCAACATCTTGCTGCATGAAGAGGTCGGCGGCATTCTTGGGGTTGCAACTGCCACCATACAGAATGTAAGTGTTGTAGGCCATCTCGGTACCATATTTCTTCTCTACCAATGAACGGATGAAGGCATGCATCTCCTCGGCTTGGGCTGGGGTGGCGGTTTCACCGGTGCCAATAGCCCAGACAGGTTCGTATGCGATAATAATGCGCTCGAATTCGGCGGGTTGTAATCCGAACAAGGCTTCCTCTATTTGCTGTTGCACCACTTGGGTATGCTTGCCAGCTTTGCGTTCTTCCAACAACTCGCCACAGCATACAATGGGAACGATGTCATTCTCAAGCAGCAGTTTGATTTTCTGGGCGATAGTGGCATTGCTCTCTCCAAAGTATTTCCTTCTCTCGGAGTGTCCCACAATGCAGAACTCCACACCCATGGAAGCCAACATTTCAGCGGAAACTTCACCTGTGTAGGCACCGCTGGCATGTTCGCTACAGTTTTGTGCACCGGCATAAAACTGGCTTTCCTCTTCTTCCGCTATATCGGTAATCAATTCCATATAGACAAAGGGGGGACAAAGCACCACTTCGGTCTGCAATTTCAGGTCTTTCAATCCGTTTTGAATATCTAAAATCAAGTCTTGTGCATCATCGAAAGACTTGTTCATTTTCCAGTTTCCTACAACTAATTTGGGTTTCATAGCTTTATTTTTAATTATGTTTTTTAACAGGGACAAATAAATATTCGCAGCATAAAATGACCAAGCTGCTGAATACAGTGTTTCCTAAGATGACTAACAGGGTCTTCCAGAAATGTTTGAATGTGAAGGCTTCCAACATTACGGCCTCAAGTTGATGTACAAAGACGAGAATGACAGTATAGGCTAACAGCCAGCGGAAGTCTTTTACTCCCGGCAGGGGCTTGTCGGTCATCATATCGGTTTTGCGTCCGTTAAGGGCAATGACCAAGTAAGGACGGACAAACATCATCAGTGTGCAGGCAGAAGCGTGAATGCCATACGTCATGGTGAACATGTCGATGATGAAACCTGTGACAAAACCGATGATATACTGTACCCAGCGAGGTATCTCAAAGGGCAACATCAGCAAGGCCATCAGGTATAAATAGGCGTTAATACAACCGAACAGATGAATGTTAATGAGCACAAAAACCTGTGCCACAATCACAAGCAGAAAGCGTAATATGTTGGCAGTCGCGTTATTCATCGTCTTTGAAGTTGCTCTTTAGTTCGTTCATCTCTGAAGTGTAAATATTGCGAATCAGATATACCGTGTTGATATTGCTGAAGTTGGTAGCCAAGCGTATTTTGATGGTAAGAAAGCTACTATGTCCGGAGTCTTCCACGTCTGATACGATACCAACAAGTACATTGTTCGGGAATATGTTGGAGAAACCACTTGTGATAACTGTATCTCCAACATTTACAGGAACATGTTGAGGAATATCATACAATTGGGCATACCGGGCGTTGATGCCATCCCATAAAACTGTGCCTATCTGATTGGCTGGTAATAATTTGGCACTGATACGTGCATCGGGGTGCAAGAGAGAAATAACCGAGGCGAAATGCTCCGTTACATCGCTGACCACACCACATACGCCATTGGCAGAAAGCACAGCCATGTCGGTGGTTACACCTTCGGCACGACCTTTGTCAATGATAATATAGTTATGTGTTTTATCGGTGGTCTTATAGACGATATTGGCGTAGGAATAATCGTACAGTCGCATTTTCTTTTGCTTGAGACTGTCGTCTTGCTGCTGATAGGCGGTATAAACAGAGTCGTCTTGGAAAATGAAAGCATTGTCACGCTCGTTCAGTAGCTCAATGTTTTGCAGCACCAGTTGCTCGTTTTCCTTTTCAAGAGAAAAATGCCGGATGACATTATACCAGGCTTTGTTGATAGGGGAAACGATGGTTTGGCAAATATTGGATAGGGCAAAACTCGTGTATCTTACGCTCTTGGAAATCATAATGATACACAGTATCTGTAAAATCACAAAAAGGAATAAGTGAAAATTCCGTTTAAGAAATTCAGACAAGTTGTTCATTATGAATTAGATGTAAGTGTTGAACTATTTGTTTTGTTCAGCGTATTCGCGACCAGCTTTCAGGCAGGCGATATTCACGTTAACCACGTCCTCGCCTTTGCGGGCAAAGTTCTCTCTGACTGCGGCTTCGATTTCTTCGAAAGGCAGTTGCAGATAGGGAGAAGCGGCACCCAAGATAACCATGTTGGCGGAACGGGCGGAACCCAAGTCTTTGGCGATCTTGTCAGCATCGATGACTACCTTGTTAGGCAGCTTGCCCAATTCGGCATTCAGCTTGTCGAAATCCGGATAGTTGGGAATGTTGACAAAAGCTTGGCTGTTGGTGATTAACCAGCCTGTTTCCTTGTTCAGCCAAGGCAGATAACGCAATGATTCCATTGGTTCCACCGAGATGATGAGGTCGGCTTTGCCCATGGGAATCAGGTCTGATGCGATTTCTTGGTCTGACAGGCGGAAATGTGACTGCACGTCACCACCGCGCTGGCTCATACCGTGAACCTCAGCTTGTTTCATGAACATTCCTCTTTTGACGGCCGCATGGCCCACAATGGTGGCGATGGAGAGGATACCCTGACCGCCTACACCTGCTAATATAATGTCGATTTTCATTGTTTTTGTTTTTATGTGGGGCTGACACGCAGGTCAGCCCTTGCGTTTTTATTTTTTTTTCTGTAGAGACGTTTCATGAAACGTCTCTACATTGTTTTTTCCCTATTTATAGGGGGAGACCTTTTTTTCGATAGAGACGCAAAATGGCACGTCTCTACTATCCCCTATATCCTAACCCCTAATTACTTCTTCGCTGCCTGCTGTTTTTTCATGCGGCGGCTGAGAGTCTGGATACATTCACGGGTAGGAATGATGACAGATACGCCTTCGTATTCCAATTCTTTTTCGATAATCTTTACATTCTCTTCCAGCTGGTTGGGCAGGGGTTTGATACGGTGGATGTGGTCTTCTTTGACACCAAGACCTTTGCAGATTTCACCGAGAACGCCCAGTGCGTGAGAATCCTGACCGCCAGTCATACCCGTGGTGCTGTTGTCGAGAATCATCACGGTAACGGGAGTGTTCTCATATACGCAGTCCAACAATGAGGTCATACCGCTGTGGGTGAAGGTAGAGTCTCCGATCACGGCCAAGCAGGGACGAACGCCGGCGTCGGCGGCACCCTTGGCCATGGTGATGGAAGCGCCCATGTCAACGGTAGTGTAAATAGCATTGTAAGGAGGCAGAGCACCCAAGGTATAGCAGCCGATATCGGCGAAGACTTTGCCCTTGCCGTATTTCTCCATGGCACGGTTGATGGCGTTGTAGGAGTCGATGTGGGGGCAACCTTGGCACAAGGCGGGTGGTCTGGGTACTACCAGTTCAGGAACGGGTGTGCCGTAACTGTCGGGCATACCTAAGGCTTTAGCCAGCAAGTTCGGGTTCAACTCGCCGTCGCGGGGCAGGGCACCGCTCAAGCGGCCAATGATATTACCGGTGCGGTTCAGCAGTCCGCGTACTTGTTCTTCGATGAAAGGATAGCCTTCTTCTGCTACCAACACGGTTTCACATTCGTCCACCATCTTGGCCACCAACTTGGAGGGGATGGGGTATTGTGAAATTTTCAGCACGGGGTAGGGGCATTGCTGGTTCTCGAAGTTCTCCATCAAGTAGTTGTATGCGATACCGGAAGCAATGATACCTAATTTCTTGTTGCTGCCTTCAATATATTGATTGAAAGGAGACTTGCATGCTTCGTCCTCGAAAGCTTCTTGTTTGCCCAGCAGGTTGCGGTAGTGTACTCTGGCGTTGGCGGGCAGCAGGATAAATTGTTTCGGGTTCTCTTCAAGGTGCAGGGGGTTCTGCGGACGTTCGGCCTTGCGTTCCACGCCAGCACGGGAGTGGGAAAGACGCGTGGTCAGACGGATCAGCACGGGAGTACGGTATTTCTCGGAAAAGTCGAAAGCCGCGTAGGTGATGTCGTAAGCTTCTTGCTGATTTGACGGCTCGAAAGACGGAATCAGCGCGAATTTGGCATAGTAACGTGAGTCTTGCTCGTCTTGTGAGGAGTGCATTGACGGGTCATCGGCAACAACGACAACCAAGCCTCCATTGGCTCCGGTGATAGAGGAGTTCATGAAGGGGTCGGCGGCCACATTGAGGCCCACATGCTTCATGCACACCATGGCGCGTTTGCCAGCGTAGGACATGCCGATGGCGGACTCCATGGCGGTCTTTTCGTTGCCAGCCCAGATGCTGTGCACCTCGCCTGCTTTGCCTTGTTTAGACTCTTGTATGAATTCGGTGATTTCGGTAGATGGAGTGCCGGGATATGCATAAACTCCGGATAAGCCTGCGTCTAACGCTGCCTGCGCAACGGCTTCATCTCCTAAAAAAAGTACTTTTGACATGGTAATAAGAACTTATTATTTTGATTATTAATTAGTTATTCTTTTTTGGACTAACTTACAAATATACAATATTTTTTGATATATGAGCATTGTTTGGAAATTTTTATCTTTATTCAATCTCTCCCTAATTCATTTTGTAGAGGGACAAATATCAGTTTATTATTCCAAATTTATAGCGGCGTGCTGAAGGCACGTTATTCTATTAACCCCTAACAAGGACGTAGGCCGCAGTTTGGGGTGGCGATGCTCATGGTGGCATACAGCGTGCCAAAGGTACGCTACTATGGGAATCTTAGTAGCGTGCCTTCCGCACGCATATCACTCATTCATTCCCACTACCCCACACTACGCACTATCGTGCTTGTGCGGGGTTAATAGGATATTGTGCCTTCGGCACATTCTAAATTCCTAATTGTCAACTGTCAATTGTCAACTGTCAACTGCTCCAACATTTCCCGTATGATCGCCCGCGAGTATATGTTTGCAACGGCTTCGGTAAAGCGGTTGAAGTCCACGCGAGCATCATGGTTGGCCCTGTCTGAGATGATTCTGATGACCGTGAAGGGAAGTTGGAATTCATAGCAGACTTGTGCTACGGCGGCACCCTCCATCTCAACACACAAGACTTCTGGTAACAGGCCGATGAGTTCCTGCCGTTTTTCGTTGCTGCTGATGAACTGGTCGCCACTGGCCACGTCGCCCTGCCAAAGTTTGGGCTGGATAAAACTGAACTCCTTGGCGGCTTCCATGCCAATGATTTCACTGAAATCTTTAGAAATCAGTGTGTTAATAGCGTTAGCTGCTAATTCGGAAAGTTTCGGATCACTTTCGATAGAGATCCTGTTGGTCAAGGGAATCTGGAAGCGTTGAATGATGGGGCGGGCGTCGAGGTCGTGTTGCACCAGCCGTTTGGCCACCACAATGTCACCAACGTTGAGTTCGTCGGACAAGGCACCGGCGGTGCCGATGAAAATGAGGTCGGTGATGTGGAAATGCTCAATCATGAGGGTGGTGGTGATAGCAGCAGCCACCTTGCCCCATTTGGAGAAACAGACCACGCAGTCGATGCCGTTGAGCTGGCCGCGGTAAAAGGTTCTTCCGCCCAACTCTGTGCGGACGGGGTTTTCAATCATTTCGCATACTAAGCTGATTTCCTGCTCCATGGCAGCGAGAATACCTAAAGTCATAAAGTGTCAAGTTTTGGAGAGTGCAAAGATACAAAAAAAGAGCGACTCTTTTGAGCCGCTCTTTTGAATGAATTATGAAAAGACAAAAACTAGCGTACAACAGAGAACTTCTGGTTGATAACGCCGTTTTCAGTATGAATCTTCATCAGATACAAACCACTGGTCAGATTAGCAGTGCTAATGGTTGTGGTAGTGCTGTTAGCAGTGAAATTACCAACTTTCTGGCCAGAGATGGTGTAAACTTCAACATTTTCGATGTTGGAAGTAGCGTTCACATTGATGTAGTTGTTAGCGGGGTTCGGGTAAACACTTACAAGGTTTTCTTCTACTTCGTTGATGCCAACGCCTTCGCCTACATAAATGTCGTCAATCTTCATGATGAACATGTCGGTGCAGTTGTTGTGAACAAAAGCGATACGAATGGTTTGTCCTGCGTAAGAATCCAGATTAACCACTCTTTGTGCCCAATCACTGCTGCTGATGGTTTCATCATAGACTGAAGTGAAATTGGAAGTGCTCGTGCCACTGGTGGAAACCTTCACTTCGTAGTGATCAGCGGGGTAGCTGTTATCTTGGGCAGCAACCCACCAGCAAAGGTTAATACCTGTAGTAGGAATATTAATAGCGGGGGTAATCAACCAGTTGTCAGGATTCAAGGCTCCGCTGGTAGAATTGTATGATTCTGAAACATACGCACCTTCACCAGAGTTGGCACTCAGGTTGCCACTGAAATCCATGTTGGACATCCAGTTGTAACCGTCACCATCGTTGTCGATAGTATTCCAGCAAGCGGAAAGTTCGCTTTCAAAATCTTCAATGAAAGGCAGTGTGGCAGCAGTAGAGCAATCTGCAGCCTGTCCTGTCACATTTACACTGGCATTAGCTGTACCACTGGTCAGGGTAATGACTCCGCTGTGAATACCGGCGGCAGTGGGGTTATATTTCACAAGCAAGTTGCCACCAGTGGCGGGCATGGTTGCAGTAGCGGCGTAAGTGCTGCCATTATCGCTTGAAACTTCAAAATTAGCAGGAGCGGTAACTGTGATGTTGTCAGTCAGCAATGCGGTCAGCACTTGAACGTCCTTAACGCTTTGGTCGCCCATTTCGATGCTACCCATATTAACGGTAGTGGGATTAGTCATCATTGTCGGTTCAGTGATAGCGGTTAAGCTGAAGTTGTCAATATACAAGGCATTGGCTACTTGCCAGAACCAATAAGTATAGCTGCCCATTAATGTAACGTCGATGGCGATGTATTTGGTGCCGGCGGGAATGATGGTGGTGTAAGTGTCCATCCAGGTTCCTGCGGTAACTTCACTCAGGAAAGTGAAGCTGGCTTCTGTCATGTCTGTTGAAGAATAGCCGATACGGAATTTGGTAGGATAGGCTTCACCTTCGCTCGTGCCAAAGTCGAAACTCAGCATAATAGGATCGGTGGCGTGAATTTCAGGAGTGATCAGACGATCTACATTGCTGATGGCAATAGCATAGTCGCCAGTTTCTTCATCAACGGTGACTGCAGAATAACTCTCCTCATCGATGGCGGTCCAGCAAATGGGAGGATACAAACCTGTGTTGAAATCGTAAATGTATGGCAGTGAGGCAATGCCCTGTGAGCAATCCACTGCTTCACCTTCAACATAGATGCTGTCGGTGTAAGAGGTGCTGCTAACCATCACATAGCCGTCGAAATTACCAGCTGCGGTAGGAGCGAAGCGAACATATACAGAATCATAAACAATCATGGCACTGTTGGCGGGAATGGTGACAGTGCCGCTGAAAATCAGTCCGTCGGTGGAAACTTCGAAATTAGCGGGTGCGGTGAAAGTGACAGCCTCGTCGAGGTTTACGGAGGTCATGATCACGGGTGCAGCCTCACTTACAGTATTGGCAGAGATAATACCGAAGTCCAATGCAGTTTCGTCAAGAGATACAGAGGATCCGGTAATGTTGTCAACCACAAAGTTGGTGAGTTTGAGATAAAATTGGTCTGCTTCGGAAACACATTGGAAACCGATAGAGTAGTTGCCGTTTAATGCAGTGAGGTCAATCATTAATGTCTGATAGGCAGTGCTTGTGACGTCGATAATCTGAGTGAGCGGAGTGCTACCGCTTGCATTGATGGCAAATACTTGGAATTTTTCGGGATAGGAAGTGCTTTGAGCAGCATAGTCGATAGAAGCGTATTGTAAGCCTGTCAGGTTGAAGACAGGAGAAATCAACCAGTCGTCAGCGGCATTTTCGCTGTTGTAGGTGTATTGAGCATATCCATCTTCTATGGTAAATGTCTTGCCGTCATTGTTGGCATCGTTGATGGTCCAGCAGTCGGCCATGGCTATATTGTCAAATGCGTAGCTATAAGGAATTGTGTTGTTGCTGCAGTCGATGGCTGTACCAGTTAAAGAAACGGTGACATTGGCAGCACCTGTGCTGGCCAATGTGATAGTGCCGTTGTCGGTGCCGGCAGCGGTGGGAGTGTACTTCACATATAGAGGACCACCTGCCTGAGCGATGGTGGCGGTAGCAGCGTATGTTGTTCCGTCAGCTGATACTTCAAAAGGAGCAGCTGTAGTGGCGGTGATGCCAGCGGTGAGGTTATAGGCCGACACTAATATCTGATCGGTTGAGAAGTTGCCAACGATGGCATTCATGCTCAATGTGTTAGGAGTTACCATGATGGTCGGATCGGTGGTGTTGGGGGTCATTTCAATGGTCACGCCGTCATTCTGTCCGTTCATAGCCACGGTGAAATGATAAATGAATGCGGGGTCGAACACATAGTCATCTTTACGGCCGTTGTCACCAGCGGCAATCCAGATTCTGTCGCCAGGGGTTGGATTGGTGACACAGAAATCGTAAGTACCTGCGGGAATGGTAATGGTTACAGAACCGTCCACAACCACATTGGTTGAGCTTGCACTACCATCCGCATTGGTGGGGATAGTGTACTCAAAGGTGGATGCATAATTAATAGTTGTGCTTGCGTCAGAGGTCAAACCTCCACTGGTTGGGATGACTGTACCGTATGCGGTATGGTCAGCATCCAAAAGGAGTTGGTAACCGGAACCGTCGCCCCACACGTCGTGGGCTTCCAAAATCACGGTTACTTGCTGTTGCGCATTCGCAAAAAATGCCATTGTGAAAAGCGCGAAAAACAAAGTAAAGATTTTTTTCATAACTGTTGTTTTTGGTTGATAATTAATGATATTTGGTTGTTTTTTGTTGTTTTCTTACATTATTCATTCAAAAAGAATACATTTTGCAAAAATACAAAAAAAATGAAGATGCACCGTAATGTGTCTCCATAAATGTAGGAATGCATGTGATAGGTCTCTGTTCTAAAAAAATAGAGACGTGCCATGGCACGTCTCTATAATCAATTGAATTATGAAAAGATTTTCTGATTAGCGAGCAACAGAGAATTTCTTGTTGATTACGCCGTTTTCAGTGTTGATCTTCATCATATACATACCTGTGCTCAGGTTTTCAGTATTGATGGTGGTTGTATTGCTGTTAGCAGAGAAATCACCAACTTTCTGACCAGAAACAGTGTAGATTTCAACATTGTTGATGTTTGAGTTAGCATCAACATTTACCATGGTGTTGGCAGGAATAGGATAAATGTTCACACTGCTTTCAACATTGGCGATGTTGTTACCTAAGCTGATTTCAACGTCGTCGAGGTTGATTCTGAACATATCAGTAATGTTGAAATGACGGAAAGCGATGTAAACTGTTTGTCCAGTGTAAGCAGACAAGTTGATTACTTGTTGAGTCATGTCAGGAGTAGAAGTACCGGTCATTAATTCAACATTGAAGTCGTTAACAGTGGTACCGGTAGTGGAGAGGAATACTCCATAATACTCTGAAGCCCAGCTTGCATCTTGTCCGGCTACCCAAAAGGTAAGCGTAGAATTAGCTACCAGGTTGATGGCGGGGGTAATCAGCCAGTTGTCGGGGGTTAATGCGCCACTGGCGTACGAAGCGGAGGTGATATGGCCATCGCCAGAATGTACGTTATAGCCGCCACTTGAACTTTGTGAATTGTTTAACACATACCAATTGGCACCATCACCATCATTGTCGATAAGCGTCCAACCAGAGGGAACGTCTTCACCTTCAAAACCTTCCTGGAGCAGGTACTGTGCGTTTGCAAAAAATGTCATTGCAAATAAAGCGACAAAAAGTGTAAAGATTTTTTTCATAAGCGTTTGTTTTTTGGTTAATACTAATGTTAAATGTTCTTTTTCTTGTAATTTTTCAAATATTTTTTTTATCATGCAAAAGTAGTATTTTTTTTTGAGAAATTGTTTGCTATTGAAAAATTTTTTTTCTTTTTTTTCGACAGGAGAAATTTTTTCAACAAAAAAAATCTATCCTTATCTTTGCATAAAAAAAAGATGTATATTTGCAAACCTTTTGAAGTGAAATAGAAGAAGTAGAATAACTGAACTCGAAAAACTCGCAACTACTTGATTTCACGGACTTTATAATAATGATTGGATTGTGCTCGGTGGGTTTTATGAATGTCTAAATGTGAATAAATAGTTGCAATTTTCTTCCAAATTTGCACTATTTTGCTTTTAAATGGCTAACGAAATTAACAACAAAAATAATATTTGAAGGGATGAAAAGAATTAAAATCACACAAGTGAGAAGCGCTATCGACAAACCATTGCGCCAGAAAAGATCATTGGAAGCATTAGGAATCAGAAAAATGCACCAGACCGTAGAACACAACGCTACCCCACAGATTCTGGGTATCGTGAATGCCGTTAAACATTTGGTTACGGTAGAAGAAATTTAATTGAGTATTAATCTTGAAATTACATAGAAGAGATGAATTTGAACAGTTTAAAACCAGCTGAGAACGCAACTAAGTTGTCGAAAAGAGTAGGTAGAGGTCAAGGATCAGGTAAAGGCGGTACTTCTACAAGAGGTCATAAAGGTGCCCAGTCCAGATCAGGTTACAGCCGCAAAATCGGTTTCGAAGGCGGTCAGATGCCTATCTACAGAATCATGCCTAAGAGAGGTTTCAAGAATATCAACCGTGTGGAATATAACGCCATCAACATCAGCACTCTCCAGAACCTGGCAGATAACAAGGGCGTGAAAGAAATTACCCCCGAAGTATTGCAGGCTAATGGTCTGGCTAAGAAAAACGCTTTGATCAAGGTGTTGGGCAAAGGCGAACTGAAAGCCGCTTTGAAAGTGAGCGCACACGCTTTCTCAGAAACCGCTAAGGCTGCCATCAATAACGCCGGTGGTCAGATTACCGTGATCGGTGAAAAAGTTGACGCTCCCGCAGCTGAATAATACAAATGTAAATAATACTTATATTACATCTCATGAAAAAATTTATCGAGACCATAAAAAACATTTTTAGAATCGAGGATCTGAGAAAGAGAATTCTTTATACCCTCTTTATCATCCTGATCTATCGTTTGGGAGCTCACGTGGTGCTTCCGGGTATCAACCCCGGTGCCCTCTCAGCATTTACCAAGTCGGCTCAGGAAGGTCTGCTGGGTATGTTGGACCTGTTCTCAGGTGGTGCATTCTCCAATGCCTCTATCTTCGCATTGGGTATCATGCCCTATATCTCTGCATCTATCGTTATCCAGTTGCTGACTCTGGCAGTTCCTTATTTCCAGCGTCTGCAGAAAGAAGGCGAGAGCGGTAGAAAGAAACTGAACCAGATTACCCGTTATCTGACTGTGGCAGTGGTCGCTATCCAAGGCCCCGCTTATATCGCTCAGATCCAAGGTCAGTTCAGCGGTGCTATCTCTCCGACTATGCTTACCCCGGTGGTTGGTCACTTGTCAGTGTTTGCCGTCACCTCCTTTATCCTCTTGATTTCAGGTACCCTGTTTATCATGTGGCTGGGTGAGCGTATCACCGACAATGGTATCGGTAACGGTATCTCCATGATCATCATGATCGGTATCATCGCCCGTCTGCCTTTCGCTCTGAAAGCTGAGTTCAGCTCACGTATCGGTGATATGAACGGTGGTCCTATCATCTTCATCCTCGAGTTGGTGATTATGATGCTGATCATTGCTTTCTGTATCATGCTCGTTCAGGGTACACGTCGTGTTCCTGTTCAGTACGCTAAAAGAATTGTGGGTAACAAACAGTATGGTGGTGTGAGAAACTTCCTGCCTTTGAAAGTGAATGCTGCTGGCGTTATGCCCATCATCTTCGCTCAGGCTATCATGTTCCTCCCCTTGACTTTCGTTTCTGTTACCGAACAGTCAACCAGCGGTTTCTGGCACAGCTTCATTGATTATAACGGATGGGGATACAACATTGTGTTCTTCCTCATGATCATCCTGTTTACCTATTTCTATACCGCTATCACCATCAATCCTCAGCAGATTTCTGAAGACCTGAAGAAGAACGGTGGTTTTATCCCCGGTACGAAACCTGGTAAACAAACTGCCCAACTGATTGAAGGTATCATGTCAAAAATCACCCTCCCGGGCTCTATCTTCTTGGCTATCGTGGCCATCCTGCCCGCTATCGTGAGATTGTTCGGTGTGAACCAACAGTTCGCTCAGTTCTTCGGCGGTACCTCTCTGTTGATTATGGTGGGTGTTGTTCTGGATACTCTTCAGCAAATCGAAAGCCATTTGTTGATGAGACATTACGACGGCTTGACAAAATCCGGCAGAATTAAAGGTCGCTACAGCGGCGGTGCTTACTAATGAATATGTTTAACAAGATTCGCTTGAAAAGCGAAGAGGAAATTGAAATAATACAAAAAAGTTCTTTGCTTGTTGGAAAAACTCTGGCCGAAGTGGCCAAGTACATCAAACCGGGAGTTCCGTTGCTCTATCTCGACAGAATTGCGGAAACCTACATCAGAGACAACGGCGGTGTGCCATCCTTCAAAGGATATAACGGTTTTCCTGCCTCTCTCTGCCTCTCGGTAAACGATGTGGTGGTCCACGGTATTCCTAAAGAGGGAATGGTGCTCAATGAAGGAGATATCATATCTGTGGATTGTGGAGCATACCTGAACGGCTATCACGGCGACTATGCCTACACCTTTGCGGTGGGACATGTGTCGGAGGAGAAAAGACTGCTGATGGAACGTACCAAAGAGTCTCTCTATCGTGGAATAGCTGCCGCAGTTGCGGGGAATACTACCGGTGATATCGGCCATGCCGTGCAGACTTATTGCGAGTCGTTCGGCTACGGGGTTGTTCGCGAGTTGTGCGGACACGGTATCGGCAGAAACATGCACGAGAAACCGGATGTGTGCAACTACGGCAAACCTGGCAAGGGTGACAGATTGCGTGAGGGCATGGTCATCTGCATCGAACCGATGATTACCATGGGTTCACGCAAGATCTACTGCGAACGCGACGAATGGACCATCAGAACCATGGACCATAAACCCGCGGCGCACTATGAACACCAAATCGCCATCACCAAAAACGGTACCAGAGTTTTATCAACATACAAGTTCATCGGGGAAGTGTTGGGGACAGAAGAGAAAATATAATTGAATCAAGATATGGCAAAACAATCATCCATTGAATTAGACGGTGTCGTCATCGAATCCTTAGGAAACGCTATGTTCCGTGTCCAGCTGGAAAATGGCCATGTGATCATCGCGACCATCTCAGGAAAGATGAGACTGCATTATATCAAGATTCTGCCCGGTGACAAGGTGCAGGTTGAGGTATCACCTTACGATTTGACCAGAGGACGTATCACATTCAGACATAAATCATAAAAATAATATTAGAGATGAAAGTAAGAGCTTCAGTTAAAAAGAGATCGGAAGATTGCGTGGTGGTCAGAAGACACGGCGTGGTCTATGTTATCAACAAAAAGAACCCGAAAGAAAAACAACGTCAAGGATAATAAGTATTAACATTAAAAAATAGATTTTAAGCTATGGCAAGAATTGCAGGTATTGATTTACCGAAAAACAAAAGAGGCGTCATCGGTTTGACTTACATCTATGGTATTGGCCGCAGCACTGCAGCTAGTATTTTGGACAAAGCCGGTATCAGCCATGACAAAAAGGTAAATGAATGGAATGATGATGAGTTGGCAGCACTCCGTGGAATGATCAACGAGATGAAGGTAGAGGGTGCTTTGCGTTCGGAAGTTCAGATGAACATCAAGCGTCTGATGGACATCGGATGCTACAGAGGCATTCGTCATCGTATCGGTTTACCGTTACGTGGACAGAGTACCAAGAACAACGCACGTACTCGTAAGGGTCGTAAGAAAACTGTTGCAAACAAGAAGAAAGCAACTAAGTAATTAATTGATTATCAGGAAATAGTATTATGGCAAAGAATACCAAATCAACAAAGAAAAAAGTTGTTAGAATTGATGCAATGGGCAAGGCCTTCGTTTATGCGTCGTTCAATAATGTTATTGTTTCCCTCACCAACAGCGACGGCCAAGTTATTTCATGGTCTTCCGCTGGTAAGATGGGATTCAGAGGCTCCAAGAAAAACACTCCCTATGCAGCTCAGATGGCTGCCCAGGATTGTGCTAAAGTCGCCTATGATCTTGGCTTAAGAAAAGTTAAGGTTTTTGTAAAGGGACCTGGTGGTGGTAGAGAATCCGCTATCAGAACTATTCACGCCGCCGGTATCATGGTGGAAGAAATCACCGACGTGACTCCACTTCCGCACAATGGTTGCCGTCCTCCAAAACGCAGACGTGTATAATTTATCAAAATCAGTATAAAGAACCTTAAAATAGCAAGAAAATGGCAAGATATACAGGACCTAAAACCAAGATTGCAAGAAAGTTCCATGAACCTATTTATGGAGCTGACAAATATTTTGAACACAAAAATTATCCTCCCGGACAGCATGGTCAGTCCAGAAGACGTTCAAAATTATCAGAATATGGTATGCAGCTGCAAGAAAAACAGAAAGCAAAATATACCTACGGTATTCTGGAACGTCAGTTTAGAAAATTGTTCCACGCTGCTGCCCGTAAGAAAGGTATCACTGGTCAGAACTTGATGAAACTCATCGAATCACGTTTGGACAATGTGGTGTTCCGTTTGGGTATTGCTCCTTCAAGAGCCGCTGCACGTCAGCTGGTGAGCCACAGACATATCCTTCTGAATGGTCAGATCTGCAATATTCCTTCAGCTCTGCTCGTTCCTGGAGACATCGTGGCAGTTCGCGAACGTTCAAAATCTCTGGAAGTGATCACCAACTCATTGAGCGGTAAAACCAATACCTTCTCATGGTTGGAATGGGACGGCAATATGATGAGCGGCAAATTCATGAATTATCCTGAAAGAGAGGAAATTCCTGAAACTATCAACGAACAGGCTATCGTTGAATTGTACTCCAAATAATGGTGATTGAAAGCCAGGAGTTAACATGGTATTGCGGAATAACCGCAATCGCCGCATAAAAAAAGTAAATAACAATAAAAACAAAATAGAAATGGCAATTTTAACGTTTCAAAAGCCCGACAAGGTTATCATGATCGAAGCCGACGACTTCCATGGTAAGTTTGAGTTCCGCCCCCTGCAGCAAGGGTACGGTATGACCATTGGAAACGCCTTGCGTCGTGTTTTAATTTCCTCGCTCGAAGGCTATGCCATCACATCCATCAAAATCGAAGGCGTGGTGCAGGAATTTTCCTCTATCCAGGGTGTTATGGAAGATGTTACCGACATCATCCTTAACCTCAAGCAGATTCGATTCAAAAACAAAATCGAGAACAACAACTCGGAAACTGCAAAAATCGTTATCTCCGGTCAGGACAAATTCACTGCTGGCGATATGAACCGTTTCTTGAACTATTTCCAAGTGCTGAATCCCGATTTGCTCATCTGCCGCATGGAACCCGAAGTAGTGCTTTCTATGGAAATCACTATCGATAAGGGTCGTGGCTATGTGCCCGCTGAAGAGAACAAATCACTGCACGAAGGCATCGGTGTAATTACCATCGACTCTATTCACACTCCTATCAAGAATGTGAAATATGCCGTTGAGAATTACCGTGTTGAACAGCGTACCGACTTCGAGAAGTTGGTGCTTGACATCGACACCGATGGTTCTATCCATCCGAAAGATGCTCTGAAAGAAGCAGCTAAGATTTTAATCCAGCACTTTGCCTTGTTCTCAGACGAGAAGATTGCTGTTGACTCTCCGGAAACCAGCGTTTCCAATGAGGAATTTGACGATGCTTCTAAGCTGACCCGTCAGATTCTGAAGTCAAAACTGGTGGATATGGATTTGTCAGTTCGTGCGTTGAACTGCTTGAAAACCGCTGAGTTGGAGACTTTGGGAGACCTCGTTGCTATTCATAAGAGCGATTTGTTGAAGTTCAGAAATTTCGGTAAGAAATCTTTGGCCGAATTGGAAGATTTGGTGAAGTCGAAAGGTCTGGAATTTGGAATGAATGTATCAAAGTATAAATTAGATAAGGATTAAGAATCATGAGACACGCTAAAAGAATCAATCATTTAGGAAGAACAAGCGCGCATAGAGCTGCCATGCTGTCCAATATGGCTGCTTCACTGATCATGCATAAACACATCCATACCACTCTGGCCAAGGCTAAAGAGTTGAAGAAATTTGTGGAACCGTTGATTACGCGCAGCAAGAATGACACCACTCACTCAAGACGTATGGTTTTCGCTTCCCTGCACAACAAATTCGCCGTTAGCGAACTGTTCAGAGAAGTTTCCCAGAAGGTGGCTGACCGTCCAGGCGGTTATACCCGTATTCTGAAAACCGGTTTCAGAAAAGGTGATAACGCAGAAATGTGCATCATCGAATTGGTGGATTACAATGAAACTTACACCACCACCGAAACCAAGAAGAAAACCACCAGAACAAGACGTAGCAAGAAATCAGCTCCCAAGGCTGAAGTTGAGGCTCCAGTTGCTGAAGCTCCCGCTACTGAAGAAGCTCCTGCCGCTGAATAATCAGCACGTTCTTGAGATTTTCTTTAAAATAAAAACTCTCTTTGTGTACAACAAGAGAGTTTTTTTTTTAATTTTGCCGAAGCATTTATAACGAAAATCATTTTTATTTACTAACTAAATTTATACACTATGGGTTTTTTCAAAGAATTTAAGGAATTTGCCATGAAAGGCAATGTTATGGACATGGCTATCGGTGTTATCATCGGTGGTGCGTTCGGCAAAATTGTAACCTCATTAGTCAATGACCTTCTGATGCCATTGATTGGTGCTTTAATCGGGAATGTCGATTTTACGACCCTTTCAGCAACATTAAGACCTGCCGTCATGAATGGTGAGGAAGTAGTCAAAGAGGCTGTTACGCTGAATTATGGTAACTTTATTCAGACAACAGTAGATTTCCTCATCGTTGCTTTCTGTATTTTCTTGGTGATTAAGCTGATCAACAAAGCTTCCAATATGGTGAAAAAACCAGAGGAAGAAGCTCCCGCAGCTCCCGCAGAACCAGAACCCACTAAGGAAGAAGTTCTGTTGACCGAAATCAGAGACCTGCTGAAACAGAAATAAGAGACAGAAAAACATTTCCGAATTAAGTGCTATATTTGCCGCAATAAAGATAAGTTTTTCTAACCGCAAATGCCAGAATATTCTGGCATTTGCCTTTTTTTGAAATAAAATTATATAGGACGATATTTTGGGAAAAACTTGATTCCCTAAGAACTTCAAACTCCTAAAATGTGAACATATTAACTCTTATGAAAAGATTATTGTTTTTAGTTGCAATATGTTTGACAAGTATGATTTTGTGTGCTCAGCAAGTAGTCACCTTGACTTTCTCAGGTCAAGACACAAGTGGTAGATATCTGCGATTGAATCGGGTAGTGATAAGCAACTTGAGCAGAAATTGGACGGAAACCATTTATTGGCCTGACACTGTCTTGGAGATGCAAAATTCTACGCGTATTGCTGAACATGTAGCAAATGTTTTTTCATTGGAGCAGAATATTCCTAATCCTTTTGATGGAATCACTACGGTACAATTGCATAAAGCTGAAGCAGGTCGGACTACATTGTGGGTTTCCGACTTGTCGGGAAAAGAACTTGTCCGTTATGAAGGCTTGTTGAGTGACGGAACGCATCGGTTTAGGTTGTCCTTGCCCAATGCGCAGGTTTATTTCCTACATGCTCAGTCAGGCAAATACTCTGCCAGCATCAAAATGGTAAGCAAAGGTAATGGAGGAAGCAGTATGATTGAATATGAGGGGCAGACTCTCAGCTATAAGCTAGACTTGGGCAAGGCAATGAAAGGAAGCACAAATCAAACATTTGTTTTGGGCGACATGATGGAGTATGTAGGGTATGTTATCATTGATGGGGTGGAGTTCGAAAGTGAACATATTACTCAAACTCAGCACGATTCCCAATTTTTAACCTTGCGATTCCAGTCTGCCATAGGAAGAGCTTGTCCAGGCACTCCCACGGTGACAGATTATGATGGTAATATATATAACACGGTGCTGATTGGAGAACAGTGTTGGATGAGGGAAAACCTGCGTGCCACACATTATGCTGATGGTACAAGTATTCCTGTTGGAAGTACTACAAGTCATAATGTTGGCTACCGTTACGTTCCTAACAATGACACAAATAATGTCTATACTTATGGCTATCTCTATAATTTGAAAGCGGCATTGAACGCTGTGCTTACATCTACTAACAACCCAAGTGGGGTTCAGGGGGTTTGTCCAACGGGTTGGCATGTGCCGAGTGCAGATGAATGGATGCAATTGGTGGATTATGTTTCAGAACAGGACGAATATGTCTGTGATGGTATAGCAAAGTCTTTGGCGGACACCATAGGATGGCATACTTATTCGGGGCCGTGTACTGTAGGTAACGACCTTTCCACCAACAATACCACATTCTTTTCGGCTTTGCCAGCAGGTGCTTATAGTAGAAATGGTTACACCTATGGTTTTGGTGAAGAAGCCCATTTCTGGAGTACTACGAACCCCACTAGCGAAGCTTATGTAAGCACTCTCGTATACAACTCTTCTTCCGTATTCATCGGAGAAGCTGTTAATATCTATGGATTTTCAGTACGATGCATAAGGGATGTGAGTGGTTCAGCGTATGCACAGGCTTGTCCGGACATTCCATCAGTGACGGATTACGATGGCAATATATACAATACTGTGAAGATAGGCAATCAATGTTGGATGCGTGAGAACCTTCGTACTGAACATTATTCCGATGGGACAGAAATAGCCATGGGAAACACTTATTCCAATAGTACACCTTATCGATACAATCCAGACAACGACCATAGTGTTGTTGCCACCTATGGTTACCTTTACAATTGGACTGCCGTGATACATCCTTCAACTTCCTCTTCAGTCAATCGTAGCGGAGTTCAAGGTATTTGTCCTGAAGGCTGGCATGTGCCAAGTGAGGCGGAATGGATGCAACTGTTCGACTTTGTTTCCTCTCAAAGTGAGAATGTGTGCAATTCCAACACAAGTTATATCGCCAAGTCCTTGGCCGCTACCAGAGGGTGGTATACCCATGATGGAACTTGCAGCATTGGCAATGACCGTACTACCAACAATGTCACTGGTTTCTCGGCTCTACCTGCTGGCTTTTACGCCCTGGGAAATTACTTTACTTTCGGCGATTATGTGAGCTATTGGAGTGCTACCGAGAACAGTAATAGTAAAGTTTTTGGTCATAGCCTCATTTATTATGATGCCATTGTATATAATGGTGATGTTGATAAGGATAATGCAATCTCCGTTCGTTGTCTTCTTGATGAAGAACAAGATCCTGTCGTTCCTACTGTAATTACCTCAGCTGTCTATACTCAACTGTCTCTGACCTCTGCCATATCTGGTGGAATTGTTACCTCTACTGGTGGCGCCGATGTGACAGCCCGTGGTGTGTGTTGGAGTACTTTGCCGTTGCCCACATTGGCAGATAGTCATTCAGTTGACGGTGGTGGCACGGGTAGCTTTTCTAGCAATATTACAGGTTTGGCTGCTGGAACCAGTTATTACGTGCGTGCATACGCCACTAATAGCGTGGGAACAGCCTACGGCAATCAAGTGATTTTTACCACTCCTTGCAGTCCACAAGCCTGTCCTGATGTCCCATCAGTGACCGATTATGATAACAATATATACAATACTGTGCAGATAGGCAATCAATGTTGGATGAGGGAGAATCTTCGCACCACGCATTATGCCGATGGTACAAGTATTCCTCTTGGTGGCAGTACCTATAGTAGCGATTCGGCTTTTCTCTATTATCCTTATGGGATTCCAGACAGTGTTTCCACTTATGGCTATCTATACAATTGGACTGCCGTTATGCATAATGCCTCATCGTCCTCAACTAATCCTAGTGGGGTGCAAGGCGTTTGCCCCAATGGTTGGCATGTGCCAAGCAGTACTGAATGGACGCAATTGGCCAATTATCTCTCCATGTACCATATTTGTGGCTCTAATAATACTAATATTGCCAAGTCTTTAGCTTCCCCCAGTGGGTGGAATACTTATTCTGAAACTTGTACAGTGGGCAATGACCAAGATTCCAATAATTCCACTGGCTTTTCTGCCTTCCCTGTTGGTTTTTTCATTTATTATAACCAACTTGGTGGATGCGCGTGTTTATGGAGTGCTACCGAAATTGGTAGTGGATTTGCTTGTTATTTGTCCCTATGGTACAACCGTGCTACTATGAGCAATGAACAAGTAATGAAATATTGTGGCTTATCTGTCAGATGTCTTCGTGACTAGACTTTCCTATTTTTTGCAGAGTATAATGGCATTGAGGCCGACAAAAAATCTAATGTCGGCCTCTTTTTGTTTCTTTGTTCCTTTATGCGAGATGCTTTGGGATGCCTATATAACTATTTGTTACCTATGAATCTTTTGTTCGCCGAACAACAAATTGAGGAAGCCAATAAGCGCTATGGGGGCTTTACGAATGAATTTGGCAAGATGATAGAAGATCTTTGTAAGCCAGCGGCACTGAAAGTCTTCAAAGCTGAGGGAATTGACATTGACCATACCTACGAGGGTTCTCGTCGCGAGAAGGCTGGAGAGGAAGAAATGGAGGTGGATGCGCTGTTATGCAACAAAACGGAAGCCGTAGCTGTGGAGGTGAAGACGACATGTTTTAAGAAGGATGTTGACTACTTTCTCAGAAAAATGAAACATTTCAAGGAGATCTTTCATGAGTTCGAAGGTAAGAAAATATATGCGGCCATTGCGGCTATGCGCTTCGCCAATGGCTCAGACAAATATGCCCAACGCAAGGGACTATATGTGCTTTCTCCTCTCAGCGATGGGATGTTTTCTTTAGAAAAACCAAAAAACAGGGAAGTGTTCTAATGCTGTGGAGTAGTTCTGCCGAGACAAATCTAGTTGAGCAGAATAGGATGCCCGGCAGATAAGGGAATTAGTATAAACAGAAAAACGAATATTCAGCTATGAAAGAATTAAAAGATCCTATAGCAGAGGCCCGAAGATATGTGGCCAATGCGGAAAAGGTAATCATAGAAGCCAATTATGATCCTGAATTGAAGATTTATACTGATGGGAAGTACATTAAAATGGCAGGCAACACCCTATGGAATGGCTGCTTGATAGCCCTTGATGCATTGCTGAACATCCGTAAGGGGAAAGGCCGTCCGTCAATAGACAAGTATAAGGAGGCAGCAGGCCAGCGCGATCGGAAACTGTTAGCGGCGATTGTGGCCGGCTATGAGACCATGCATTTGTACATGGGTTATGACGGTACGAAAAACAAGAAGACTTGTGATTCGGGTTTCGAGTATGCCAATGTCATCATCGACCGTTGTGCCATATTGTTACCCAAAGAGGTGTGCGCGTGATAAATGTGTTCAGACACGATAGGATTGTAGGGCTGTCACATTGTGGCAGCCGTAAATTATTGGTACGCGTAGCATGCGTCCATTAAATGAAAAAGCCCGCAGTTGCGGGCTTTTTTCAGTATGGATAGGGCGAACATTTATCCGCCCAACCGATTACAGGGTGTGGTAAGGTTTCAGCAAACCTTTGCCGATTTCCACTGCTTCCTCGTTCTTGGGAATGAGGTGGTGGTGACGTTCGGGCAGAGATTTTTCCAAACCTTTGTGCAACATTTCAGGGGTTACCAAGGGTTTCACCTTGAGGAAACCACCCAGCACAATCATGTTGAACAGCTTTGAGATACCCAGTTCGCTGGCTTTGTCAGCAGCGGCCACCTGATAGATGTTGATGTCTTTACGGGTGGGGTGGTGGGAAATACCATTCGGGTCATAAATCAACAGACCACCGGGTTTTACTGAGCTTTCGAATTTGTCCATGGACTGCTGGTTCAGGATGATGGCGGTGTCGAACTGGTTCAGATAAGGAGAGCAGATACGCTCGTCGCTCAAAATCACCGTTACGTTAGAAGTACCACCACGCATTTCAGGTCCGTAGGAGGGAAGCCAGCTGACTTCCTTGTCTTGCATAATGCCGGCGTAAGCCAGGATTTTACCCATTGAGAGTACACCTTGACCGCCGAAGCCTGCTATAATTATTTCTTCTGTCATTGCTTTGTGAATTTAAGGTTATTATTTTTTTCTCAATGAATAAAGTGTCTCATTGGGTTGGTCGAAGGTAGCGACGCGTTCGATGAACTTAGGATCGAATTTGCCATCCACTTTCATATCGCCCAGCGGGAAGTATTTCAGTGTGTTTTCTTCCATCCATTTGTTGGCCTGAACAGCGGTCATCTTCCAGCCGGAGTTACAGTTAGAGGTAACTTCCACGAAAGAAACGCCCTTGTTGAGTTTCTGGTTCTCGAAGGCCTGACGGATAGCTTTCTTGCATTTACGGGCCAAAGCGGGAGTGTAAACAGCCTGACGGGTCACATAGTAAGTGCCGGGCAGCTGAGCCAATGCTTCGGTCAAACGCATGGTGTGTCCCATGATTTCGGGGTCACGGCCATAGGGGCAAGTCACGGTTTCCATACCCTCAAGGGTGGTGGGAGCCATCTGACCGCCGGTCATACCGTAAATACCGTTGTTGATGAAGATCATGGTGATGTTCTCGCCACGGTTGCAGGCGTGCATTACTTCGGCGCAACCGATAGAAGCCAAGTCACCGTCGCCCTGATATGAGAATACGAAAGTATCGGGGCGCAGACGTTTGATGGCTGATGCGCAGGCGGGAGCACGGCCGTGGGCGGCTTCCACGAAGTCAACATCAAAATAATTGTAAGCCAGAACAGAGCAGCCTACCGGTGAAATACCGACGACGTTGTCCTGAATGCCCATTTCTTCAATCACCTCGGCGATGATTCTGTGAACAGTACCGTGTCCGCAGCCTGGGCAGTAGTGCATGGTGGCATCCTTCAAAACAGAGGTGCGCTTGTACACTAAATTTTCGGGTTTGATAATATCTTCTCTTGTCATAATTTCAATGCTAATTAAATTATTTTACCATTTTTTTCAAAGCTTCGAAAATCTCAACCGGGGTTGGGATGACACCGCCATAGCGGCCGTAATGCTCAACGGGAACGTTGCAATTCACTGCCAGTTTCACGTCTTCGATCATCTGGCCAGCATTCATTTCAACGCTAAGGATTTTCTTCATGCGGCCACCGATTTCAGCCACAGCTTTGGTCGGGAAGGGCCACAGGGTGATAGGACGTACCAAACCGACTTTGATGCCTTCGGCGCGTGCCAATTCCATGGCTTTCATACAGATACGAGCAGCGGAGCCGTAAGCTACGAACAGGTATTCTGCATCGTCGCACTGGATAGCTTCGTGGCGAGCGTCTTCTTCTTCGCATTTTCTGTATTTGGCTTGGATTCTCTCGTTGATAGCCTCTTGTTTCAGAGCTTCGAGTTCAAGAGAAGTGACGATAGTGCTCTTGCCGCCAGCACGATGACCAGTAGCGGCCCAGGGGCAATGTTCTTCGATATATTCGTTGGTCCAGCGTGGTTTGTAGTCGTCAACCATTACTTTTTCCATTACCTGACCGATAACACCGTCAGAAAGGATAGCGGCGGGGTTTCTGTATTTGAAAGCCAAATCGAAACCGAGTTCCACAAAGTCGTACATTTCCTGTACGGAAGCGGGAGCCAAGGTGATCAGTCTGTAGTCACCATGACCGCCACCCTTGGTGGTCTGGAAATAGTCGGACTGTGAAGGCTGGATGGTACCCAGACCTGGGCCGCCACGAACGACGTTAACACACAATGCGGGCAGCTCGGCGCCAGCAATGTAGGACAGACCTTCCTGCATCAAGGAGAAACCGGGAGAGGAAGAAGAAGTCATAACGCGTTTACCAGTGGATGCGCCAGCGTAAACCATGTTGATGGAGGCCAGCTCGCTTTCGGCTTGAAGCACAACCATGCCGGTTGTCAGATATGGTCTTTCAGCCATCAGGTGTTCGAGAACCTCACTCTGCGGAGTGATAGGATATCCGAAATAACCGTCGCAGCCCATACGAATGGCAGCTTCAGCAATGGCTTGATTACCCTTCATTAATTTTAATTCTTTTGCCATTTTGTAATTTGTTTAGTTGTTAATTGTTTTGTTTTTTCTTGCTTCTGTCCGCGGTTACTCTTTGGCGCGGTAAACTTCGATAACGCCGTCGGGGCAGATGACTGCACAGTTGGCGCAGCCAATACACGCGTCGGCATTGACCACCTCAAGGTAGTTGTAACCTTTTGCATTTACTTTCTTCGAAAGTGCAATACAGGCGGGGTTCTGCGGACATCCCGTGATGCACACTTCGCAACCTTTACACTTTTCAGTGTTGATGACTAATGCTCCTTTAAATGCCATAATTTTAATTTTTTATGTGTTAGTAATTTTGGTTAAAATGTTCTTTCTTATACGGATAAAAAATTAGCTTACGAAAATACGAAAAATTTCCTTACCTCCATCTTTTTTTGGAAGTTTTTTCTTGATTTTTTGTAGCCCCTGTTTAAGCTTTCTTTTCGGGGTTGGTCTCCAATTGCAGCTTTACATCATTCAATACATTCATGAAGTTTATAAATGCTTGATAAGGAGATGGATACACATCAAAATTTCTGCGGACACTGTCATGGGCAAACCACTTGGTGCTCATGAAGTTGAAGTGGTCGGCAGCCTGCAGTTGCAGCCAGTTTTCCTTAGCTACTTTATTTTTTGATTTCTTGTACAGACTTTCTAATTTAAATAACTGATTGAAAGCTTCTTGCTGCAAGTCATTACCCAACCATTCGGCCGTGTCTTTCTCGTCCCCAGAGTAAGAAATGGGCCAGGGGGCATGCATGGTGGAACAGGGAACTTGCATGCTGTTGACTTCCTTCGGCGTGATGAAACGGTAGTTGTCGCTCTCTGCCAATTGAGAAAATAGTGATTTGAAGAAGTCGAAAATACCAGTGTCGGCGGTGTGGTACTCGCCAATGGTTTCATAATCGAAATAAAGATTGATGAAAGGCGCGTCATCGGGAATCTTGTTCAGGTTGCTGATGTATTTGTCAGCGGTTAATCCCATGCCATCCCAGTCTTTTTCCTCGAATCTTAAAGTGATATCATCACACAGACGGTAGCTTCTGAGCAGCAGTTTCAGGTCGGTCTGGAAGGGATTGCAGTAAAGATAGCAAGGGCTCTTCCAACCCAAAATATGGCGGGCACCTTCGGTCAGTGCCACATCGTAACCAGCCTCGTGCAGCCATTCGCCAATCTCGTCTGAATAGATGATTTCAGTATTGCAGAATGAGGTGGGGCGTACCTTGAACACTTCCTTCAGCAGTTTTTCCTGCAACTTCACCTGCTCCATAAAGCTGGTTTTGTTGTATAACGAAGCAAGGCTGTGGGTGTAAGTGTTGCCCGTGATTTCCACGTTTTTGGTGGCAATGAGTTTCTTGAAACTCTCAATCACTTCGGGACAGTATTGCTGGAAAAGGTGAATGGAACTTCCCGCGATACTGAAACTTACCTTTATCTTGTCACCGTATTTGGCGATAAGCTCCTGCAGCATGGCGTTGGCGGGAAGGTAGCATCGTTCGGCCAAACGGTTGGCTAGGTAACTGTTTTGATAGTCATCAAAATATTGATGATGTTGGTTGATGTCGAAAAAGCGGTACGTTCTCAAACGGAACGGTTGGCTGATATGAAAATGGAAGCAAATGTTATGCATGGTATTGTATTTGAAAGAGTTATTGTTATCTATTGACTACTTTGGTATATATATCTTTGAGCTTGCGGGCTACATTTTCCCATTTCAGGTTGTCCACTTCCTCTTTACCTTTGTTCACAAAGAGTTTGGACAGGGCAGGGTAGTGGAGCAGACCGTAGATGGCATCGGCAGTAGCATCAATGTCCCAGAAATCGACTTTGATGGCGTATTGCAGTACTTCGGCAACACCCGACTGCTTGGAGATGACCACGGGCACACCGGCTCGCATGGCTTCGAGGGGTGAAATACCGAATGGCTCAGAGATAGAAGGCATGACGTATACATCACTCATGCCGAACATCTTGTCGATGTCGCTGCCACGCAAAAAGCCGGTAAAGTGGAAACGGTCGGCAATGCCTAACTCAGCCACACGCTCGATGATGCGCGGCATCATGTCACCGTCACCAGCTAAAACGAAGCGCACGTTGGGATCTTTCTCCAGCACCTTGCGAGCGGTCTCCACGAAGTATTCGGGACCTTTTTGGAAAGTGACACGCCCTAAGAAGGTGACAATCTTCTCTTTGACATTCTTCTCGCGCTCCACGGTTTTGTCGTTGGGAACCACAGCGTTGTGCAGCGTCACCACCTTGTCGGCAGGAATATGGTACTTCTCAATGACGATGCGGCGGGTCAGATCGCTGACGGCGCAAACCATGTCAGCCTCGCTCATGCCATAGCGTTCGAGGCCATAGACGATGTCGTTGATATTGTGTTCTCCGGAACGGTCGTATTCCGTGGCGTGGATATGCACCACCAACGGCTTTCCGCTGACCTTTTTGGCAGCAATACCGGCCTTGTAGGTCAGCCAGTCGTGGGCATGGATGACGTCAAATTGCTCATGCTTGGCAATTTCGGCGGCTACTTCCGCATAACGGTCCACTTCCTGCATCAAGTTGCTGCCGTAACGGCCCGAGAACTCGTATCTGCGCTTGTCGCCAGAGATGAATATGCCGCTGTCAATCTGGTTAATGACATTGTAATAGTCGTCCAAGCCGACGTAGGGTATCATCTGTGAGTTGACTTGGATATAGGTGGTTTCGCCGCCTTGCGTAAAGAAAGGGGAGAAGCGAGGGTCAACTTCCACGTCGCTGGCATTGATGATTTTGATGAGACTCTGGTCCTCGTCGCCAGAGGCTTTGGGCATGACGAAAGCGACATCCACCCCGTTTACTGCCAGTCCCTTGGTCAAGCCATAACAGGCTGTGCCCAAACCACCAGCGATGTGCGGGGGAAACTCCCATCCAAACATTAGAACTTTCATCAGTATTTCCTTTTTATAGATTTTGTAATCAAATTGAATAAAGCAGCTTCGCTGCGGTTATTTTTTTGCTGTGTCGATTTTCCATTTGAGATACAGCAGTGCGGCCACACTCCATGCCTGTGAGAAGCAGCCGTTGGGTTTGTATGGCGGGTCTCCATCGGTAATTTCACAAATGGTGGAGATACCATAGTCTTTCATGCAGTTGTCGAAATTGTAGAAAATTTTCTCTAAGACAGAAACAGCATTTTGGCCATAGACACTGAGCATGCCGTCGCAGAATGGTGCCAGCAACCAGGGCCAGCAGCTACCTTGATGGTAGGCGGCGTCACGTTCGGCTTGGTTGCCCTCGTAATGTCCCTTGTAGTCGGGATCGTTGGGCGACAGCGTTCTGATACCTTTTTCCGTCAGCAACTCTTCGCAGGTTTTCTTCAGCACCAGTTGCCTGATTTTTTCGCTGATAGGAGCGTAGGGCAATGATACCGCGATCATCATGTTGGGACGCACCTGGAAATTCTTGTAGTCGCCATTGACATAGTCGGCGAGATAGCCGATTTCCTTTGACCAGAAAGTGGCTTTGAAGGTGTCGGGGAAACTCTTGGCCAGCGGCTCCCATTCTTCCACAAAAGCTTTGTCTTTGGCCAGTCGTGCCACCTCGAGGCTGAATTGTATAGCATTATACCACAGGGCGTTGATTTCTACTGCACAACCAGTACGAGGGGTGACGGGAACACCATTCACCACTGCATCCATCCAGGTGAGGGCCACATGCTCATTGCCAGCATAGATGAGTCCGTTATCCAACATCCTGATATTGTACAGCGATCCATTGCGGTAGGCGTTGAGGATGGACTGCATTACAGGACCGTATTCTTTCCAGATTTTCTTCTCGGTGCGGGTATAAGAGGCGTATTGCTGCAAAGCGCGGAAGAACCACAGGGGTGCGTCCACGGAATTGTAGGCGGCCTGGTCGCCACTGCCAATATTGGGGAATAATCCGTCTTTCATCTCCGACAGCATGTCGTCGATAATGGTCTTGCAAACTTTTGGTTTCTTGACCACCGACAGTGTAAGTCCTGGTACGGCGATGAAAGTGTCACGGCCCCAGCGGCCGAACCATGGGTAACCAGCGATAATCTGTGTCTTGCCGTTGCGCTCGATGATGAATTGCTCGGCGGCGTTCTTCAGACAGTTCAAATAACTGTTACGACTGCGGTGCCCATCCAAGGTGCTGTTGAAGACTTCAGCAATTTCTTCGGGTTCAATCGGACTGGTGCCGATGGTGAAATACAATTCCTTGCTCTTGACGGGCACATTGATACGCCCAAGCTTCAGCAAGTCCTCGTGTCCTTCGTAGCCTCGATTGAGTTCTTCTTCATATTCAATATTGTAGAACCAGTCTGGTGCATGCTGATAGTCGATAGCTTCGGAACATTGCAGGTAAATGGGTGTGTATTTGTCGTATAGACAATATTTTACACCGTTTTTAACCTCGTCATAACTCGTGTTGGCCTGGTCGTTCTTGTGGGTTAGCTGATGAATCTGGCGGAAGGCCAAAAGCGGTTGGAACTGGAAGGAGGCGGATTCAAAATCATCAAGAATGGTGTATTTGATGATGATACGCTCCGAAGTGTCAGAGAAAAGTATTTCTTTGGTGAAATTAAAGTGGCCGACGCGGAAATGGTAAACCGGAATAATGTCGGCGTTGAATTTTTGCAAATATTTGTTGCCTTTCGGGTCATAAATACCACCTTTGTACTGGTGCATGCCAAGGTGGAACTCCATATCGTCGATAATGATGCTTTCATTCAGAGAGGACACCAAAACATGGCGTTCACCGTCAACATTCTCTTGGGGAAGGATGAACAAACCGTGATATTTACGGGTGTTAAGGCCGAGCAACGTGGTGGAAGCGAAGGCTCCGGTACGGCTGCAGCGGACGATTTCCTTTTTCTTCGAGAAGGGAATATTGACCAATTCTGTTTTGTCAAATTCTATATAGCTCATTTTAGGATAAATTTTTGCAAAGCTACAAAAAATATTTATTCTATACAATAAAAAAATGACTTTAATATTTTGGTAATTTGAAGATGATGGGAATGCTTTGTTTTGCGGCATAATGTGGAATAATAAATGCGCATTTTAAGAAGAAAAACGGGTGTCGTTTTTGAAATAGGAAAATTGTTTTGTAAAAAATTGAAATAGTGTATTGTGTATTAAAATTTTTTGTATTTTTGCAACCCCAAAATAAGAAGAGAAAAATAAAATAAAAAAATAGAGAGATGAAACAAGATTTGATTCAGTATGTAGAAGATAATTTCGTGACTGTTAAGGAGTTCCCGAAATTTAAGGCAGGCGATACCATCACCGTTTCTTACAGAATCGTTGAAGGTTCCAAAGAGCGTATTCAGCAATTCCAGGGTGTTGTTTTGCAAATTGCAGGCACCGGAGTAACCAAAACTTTCACCATCAGAAAAATTTCAGGCGGTGTTGGCGTAGAAAGAATTTTCCCCTTCGCAACTCCTCTGATTTCCGATATCGTGGTGAACAAACACGGTGTTGTTCGCCGTTCACGCATTTTCTATCTGCGTAACCTCACTGGTAAGAAAGCACGTATCAAAGAAAAAAGAGGTTAAAATCCTTGAATCTTTGTGTTTTCATAATAAAAAAAACGCTTTCTTTGCAAAGCGTTTTTTTTGTTTGTGAGGAAAAATAAAGAAATGTCACGATGTGGAGGCGGGGAAAAGTTCTGTCTTAACGAATGCACGAAGTGCATGTCTTAACGCCTAAACGAAAAAACGATTAAACAAATCAACAAATAAACAAGAATATGAAAATCACCGCTGTAGAACCCATTGGCATCACCCCGGCCTTGGCTGAACAACTGGCCGCCGATTTCGCCTGCCGCGGGCATGAATTTGTCTGTTTCCCCGACAGAAACGAAAATCCTGAAGTATTGGCCGAACGTATGGCTGATGCGGATATTGTCATCATCTCCAATATCAAATTGGGGGCTGACGTGATGTGCCGCTGTCCGAAACTGAAAATGCTGGCTGTGGCTTTCACTGGTCTCGATCATATCGATATGGCCTATTGCCAGACTCACAATATCGTGGTCAAAAATGCTGCTGGTTATGCGACTGTTGCTGTGGCCGAACTCGCTATTGGTCTGATGCTGGACGTGTATCGCCATATTACCGTTTTGGACGCCGATACGCGTAATTGCCTTAGCCGCAGAAATTTCCTGGGACGCGAATTGTCGGGAAAAACTGTCGGTATTGTTGGAACGGGTGCCATTGGTCGTAAAACTGCAGAGTTGCTGCAGTGTTTTGGCTGTAAGATTTTGGCATGGAGTCGTACCAAATACGCCGAATTGGAAAGCGATACCTTCCACTATGTGGAATTGGACCAGCTGATGCGCGAGTCGGATATCATTTCTCTGCATGTGCCGCTGAACCCTGAAACCCATCACCTGATTTCAGCCGAAAAATTGGCCTTATGCAAAGCATCAGCAGTACTGATTAATACCGCTCGTGGTAATGTGGTGGATATGGATGCTTTGGCTATTGCCCTGAAGGAAAATCGTTTGGCTGGTGCTGGTATTGATGTGTTTGAAAAGGAACCGCCGCTTCCCCAAAACCATGAATTATTCGATGCACCGAACTGTGTTTTGGTTCCGCATGTGGGCTATGCCACTCGCGAAGCCTTTGATATTCGCATCGGTATCGTGTTAGATAAAATCAATGAATATTTGAAATAACCGCATCTATGCGGGGCTTGCGGTTCCACCGCAAACTATTGCTACTTCCTAACACCTGTTATCTATGCGGCGGTTGCGGTTCCACCGCATATTTCATTAGCACATTAACTAATTAACTAATTTGCTAATTTGCTAATTTGCTAATTTTTATCACTCCTAATTCGCCTTCTATCTTGCTTTGATTGAAGTGTTTGGGATTGAAATGCAAGGTCATGCTATCTCCGTCTAAGAAGTCATGGTAATCGATGCTGTGATATTCCAAGTCTTGTTGGGGCAGTGATTCAAACGACCATTGTTCTTCCGCTTCTATGCTGGTAAAGTGGTATTCAATGTCATCCCTGTGAAACCGGATGTTTTCCATGCCCGGGGCTGACAATTCGAAATGCACATTGAAATCATTGCTGTATAGTGTGAAGTGGCCATCCTCATCGGTATAGGTGTTCATGCCAATCCAGTCCTTGGTCCAACCGCGTATGAGGGCTCCGCAGATTCCTTGATCTGTATCAGCGTCTTTTATCGTTCCATGTAAGACAATGTTGTTGTAGCCCAGCATGTTGTAATAGTTGGGGGGTAGGCTATGGTCATCGGCGGGAATGGGAATGTCTTTTAGCTTACATACTTCCATTGCGGCAGGCTTGTCTTGGCCGTCAGGATTAATCAGACCAGTATATTGTCCCTCGAAGACATGGGCATCGGGATTATCGCGATAGTACCACCAGCCGTAGCCGGCACTGTTGTATTGTCGTGCAAGGGTGTAAGTCTGTCGCAGGAATTGCCTTTGCTCTTCATAGCTTACACGCACATTGTCGGCTGGCAGTCCAGTTTCACCTACCATCCAGGGCTTCCCTTTGCAATGGTCACTATACCAACGCATCTCGCTGGCAATTCGCAGAGGATTGTAGGTGTGAATAGACACGAAATCGACGGGAAGATAGGTGGGATCCCATTCAAAAACCTCTATGGGCTCCGCAAAACCGATAGTGAATAGCTGGTGAGGTGCATTTTTCCTCATCATAGTACGCCATTTTTTGACTATCTTATAGGCTTCTTTTTTATCACGGTGGTCAACAGGATCGAAATATAAGGGTTCGTTGAAAAAATCGTAAGCCCAAAGTGCTGGATGATGGGCCAAATGCTTGAGCAATCCCACGGTAAAGATTTCCAGCTCGCTGTCCAAGGGGCGTTTAATGAGCAACATCACTTTCAGATGGTATAGTTGTGCTGTGTCTAACATTCGTTCTGCAGCCCGGTACAGTGCTTTATGGTTACTCTTTTCGGGAATGGTATCCAAACATATTCTTATACTGTTAAAACCCATGTCAGAGATGCGTCGGAAATCTTCGGACAGATTGCTGTGATAGTAAGCGTCGGGCGATACCCGTGCGGAGAAGCCTTTCACTCTGAACAACGCTTTGTAGTTCATCATCAGCGGGAACCAAGGCTCACCGTTAAGCATGAAATGGTCTTGCTCAATATAGACAAAATCATGACATGGAACTGGCTGCTCTGCCGATGTATCTTGCCGATGGCAGGCGATAAGGCAAAGAATGCACAGTAATAGCAAAGAAAGTAAGCCTATTTTTCGCATGAAAGGGTGTTGTTGAGGATAACCTGTTTGATTTCTTCCATTAGCCACATGGGCGTGGAGGTGGCGCCGCAGATGCCGATGCTTTCATCAGGCTGAAATTGGTATTGTTGCAGCTGCTCGATACGAGAGATAAAGTAGGTGCGAGGATTGCTTTTCTTGCAGATATCATAGAGATATAAGCCGTTAGAGCTTTTCTCACCGGAGACAAATAAGATGATGTCGTGCTGACTGGCAAACTCGCGGATATGCTGTGAACGATTGGCGACCAGTCGGCAGATGGTGTCGTGATATTCAAACATTTCCTCATGCTGAAGGGCTGCATATCGTTGTTTGATAGTGTCTATCAGTTGGAAATAGTCTTCCAAACTCTGTGTGGTCTGGGAATATAGTGCTGCTGGTTTGGTATAGTCGATGAGGTCAAGGTCTTCGGCAGAGGAAATGACAATACCATTGCGCTGCGTTTGTCCCAACAAGCCGGTGACTTCCGCATGACCTTTCTTGCCGAAAATCAGAATTTGCTGTTGTTCCCCATTACTTTCATATTTTTTCTTGATATTTTTCTGGAGATGAAGCACAACAGGGCAGGTGGCATCAATCAGGGTAATATTGTTTTTTTGTGCTAATTGATAGGTCTCGGGTGGCTCGCCATGGGCGCGTATGAGCACGGTAGTGTCACGCAACTGAGCAAACTGTTCGTTGGAAACGACCTCCAAACCTTTGGAGGCTAATCGTTTAACTTCTTCATTATTGTGTACAATATCACCGAGACAATACAGATGTTGATGCTGGGAGAGATATTCCTCCGCGGTTCGGATAGCGTTGATCACCCCGAAACAAAAGCCCGAATCCTTGTCAATGGTGATGTTCATGCAGACTTATTCTTGCTCGGGAAACAGGGAATCGACGAATTCAAGACGGTTGAAGACTTGCAGCTGCTCGATTTTCTCGCCTACGCCGATATATTTGACGGGTATCTGGAATTGGTCTGATATGCCGATGACCACGCCACCCTTGGCTGTTCCGTCCAATTTGGTGATAGCCAGTGCATTGACTTCTGTTGCAGCGGTAAATTGGCGGGCTTGCTCGATGGCATTTTGGCCCGTGGAACCATCCAATACCAACAGCACTTCGTGGGGAGCGTCGGGTACGAGCTTGCGGATGACATTCTTGATTTTGGTCAGCTCGTGCATCAGGTTGATTTTGTTGTGCAGACGGCCAGCGGTGTCAATCAGCACCACATCGGAGCCTTTGGCTAAAGCGGAAGCAACGGTGTCGTAAGCGACAGCGGCAGGGTCGGAACCCATTTTTTGTGTCACAATGGGAACATTGGCACGTTCAGCCCACACTTCCAACTGCTCGATGGCGGCGGCACGGAAGGTGTCGGCGGCACCTAACATCACAGAGTAGCCTTTTTTCTTGAATTGGTAAGCCAACTTTCCGATGGTGGTGGTTTTGCCCACACCATTGACACCAACTACTAATATGATGTAAGGTTTCTTGTCTTCCGGAAGCGTGAAATCCTGCTTGCCTTCCATGTCGTTTTCCAACAACAGTCCAGCTATCTCTTCCCGTAGTATGGTGTTTAATTGACTGGTACCTAAGTATTTATCTTTTGATACGCGTTTTTCAATACGGTCGATGATTTTCAGGGTAGTTTCAACGCCTACATCGGAGGTAACCAGAATTTCCTCCAGATTGTCGAGCACATCATCATCTACCTTTGACTTACCGACTACAGTTTTGGCGAGCTTCGCGAAGAAGCTCTCTTTGGATTTCTCCAAACCTTTGTTTAATTCCTCTTTCTTTTCTTTGGAAAATATAGAAAAAAAGCCCATGACACAAATTTTTGCAAAGTTACATAAAAATCTCCGAATATGATTCAGCCTACATGATTATTTTTGTAGAGACGTGCCATGGCACGTCTCTACGGTAGTTGTGTTCTGACTTGACAGCAAAAAAAAAGCCGGAAGAGGGGATCTTCCAGCTTTTTTTAACCATGAAAACAAAATATTACTTTTTAGCCAAAAAGTCTTTTACGTTGGTGGATTCAACTACAGCTTCCTTGAAAGTGTAGGCTCCAGTTTTGGGTGAGCGTTCCATTTTAACCACGCGGGTATAAGCTACGCCACCTTCTCTTTTCAATGTTGCAACAACCTTCTTTGCCATTTTCTATAGATTTTTATTATTTAACTTCTTTGTGAACGGTAACACGTTTCAGATAGGGATTGTATTTCTTTAATTCCAATCTTTCAGTTGTGTTTTTTCTGTTTTTAGTGGTGATGTATCTTGACATACCCGGAACGCCACTGGCTTTCTGTTCGGTGCATTCTAAGATGACCTGTTGTCTTGCTTCTTTATTTTTCTTTGCCATAACACTAAATTTTTTCTATTTTGTTCTCTCTGAATTTGAGTTTGCAAAAATACAATTTTTTTTAATACAAAAAGTATTCCTGCGAAAATATTTTTTATCACACAATTCTGACCTCGGGTTCAATGCGTATTCCGTATTTTTCTTCTACCGATTGGATGATTTTCTGGTAGTACTCAACGACCTCGAAACCCTTGGCATTTCCCCAATTGACGATAACTAACGCCTGTGTGGGATATACGCTGACATCACCTTTTCTGACCTCTTTCCAACCGCATTTTTCTATCAGTTGTCCGGCTGCCAATTTGATGCCATTAGGGGCAGGGTAGTGAACTAAGTCGTCAAATTTGGCAGAAAGTTCCGCAAATTTTGTTTCACTGACGATGGGGTTTTTGAAGAAGCTGCCGGCACAACCCACCTTGGTGATATCGGGTAGCTTGCTGTTGCGGATGTTCAACACAGTGTTGGCTACTTTTTCCAAGGTCAATTCAGAGCCAAAGGAGGCCAGATTGTCGGCTAATTGTTTGTAGCTCAGTTGGAAATGTTTTTCTTTGCCGAGTTTGAAAACCACATGGGTAATCCAGCAACGGTCTTTCAGTTTATTCTTGAAAATGGAATCCCGATAGGCAAACTCACATTCATCATTGTAAAAAACAAAAGGTTCCCCCTCGGGAAGATAATGGCCTTCTACCTGATAAATGATCTCCTTCACCTCGCTGCCGTAGGCACCAATGTTTTGCACGGGGCAGCTGCCTACCAAGCCAGGGATGCCAATGAGATTCTCAGCACCGTAAAGTTCGTGCTCGATGGTGAAGCGTACAAAATCGGACCAGTTCTCGCCTCCCGCCGCCCTGACATACACAGACTTATCGTCTTCATTGACAATCTCTATACCCTTTGTGGCCAATCGAATGACGGTTCCCTCGAAATCTTTGGTGAAAAGGATGTTGCTCCCTTCGCCAATCATCAGGTAAGGCTGGTGAAAGACCTTGTGTTGAAACACTTCATCAATATCCTGGTCATTTTCCACAATCAGCAATTCCTTACATTGGCAGTCGATGTGGAAGGTGTTGTAATCTTTCAGTGAAGGGGAAATTATATTCTTCATAATGTGCTAATTGTCAATGTGCTAATGTGCTAATTGAATTAAGAACTAAGAATTAAGAGTTAAGAAATTGGATTTGAATTTTGATTTTTGATTTTTGAATTCTTAATCTCAACTATAAATTATCAATTATTAATTGTCAATTGTCAACTGTCAACTGTCAACTCCGTATATTCCTCCTCCGCACGAGTCCCTCCTCGCTCCAGTGACCGAAGCAAGGCAGTTGGGCAAACCATTGGCACGGAGGAAAGCCAAAAAGGCGAAGATGATGGCCTCTTTGAAATCGATGGTCTTGTCATCGGGGATGATAACCTGCCCGTGGAATTTCTCACGGATGAGGTCGATGAGGAAAGCGTTATGCGCACCACCGCCTGTGATGAGCAAGGTTTTGCCACCGGAGGAGTTGCAGGCTTCTGCAATTTGAAAGGCGATATGCTCGCACACGGTCCGCATCTGATCAGGAACAGATAGATGACAGTTGTTTAGTATAGGAAAGAATTCCGAGTCAATCCACTCTCTTCCTAAAGATTTGGTTCCTAGTTGCTTATAGTAATTTAATTGGTTGAGTTGTTCCAAAAGAGAGGTGTTGATCTGACCGCTTCGGGCAATATTACCGTCGGCATCGTAGGCTTTGCCCATTTGCCGGGCCAGCTGGTTCAGCACAATATTGCAGGGCGAAATGTCGTAGGCCTTGCGTTGCCCGTTTGCCCGATATGAAAGGTTGCTGATGCCGCCTAAATTCAGACAAATGTCGTATTGGCCGAACAGTAGTTCGTCGCCGATAGGTACCAAGGGCGCACCTTGTCCGCCTAAGGCAACATCTAATGTGCGGAAGTCGCAGACTGTGGGCTTTCCGCAAATGGCGGCAATGTCTGCTCCGCTACCAATTTGCAGGGTCATACCTAAGTCGGGGCGGTGAAAAACAGTATGTCCGTGTGAGGCAATTAGCTCCACCTCTTCGGCAAAATCAGCCATAAACTCGTTGACCTGCGTGCCGATATAGCGTCCTAACTCGTTGTGGAGTAACGCTAACTCATAGCCCGACAGGCTCATGGCCTGCGCCAATTTTTGACTCAGCTCTTCAGGGTAGGGCACCGTAATAGCTTTGCGCACCTCATACTCCCAACAACTATTGCCAGAAATACAGCTCTGGTTCTCTCTATCTCTTTCTTCTTTGTCATTAATGTCCTTAAGGTCTTTATAAACCTTTTTACCCTCCTCCCCAAACACACAATACGCCAAATCCAGCCCATCTAATGATGTGCCTGACATGATGCCGATGACATGGTGATATTTTAGTGGAGGATGATTCATGTCGCAGGAGTGTATTTGCTGTTTCGCTGTAAAAAATATTATTGCAGCAGTATGAGTTTGTCTAAATGAATGCTGTGCGAACCTTTTACCAGAATCAGGGCATTATTGAGCGGGTTTTGCTCGAAATATTGGTTAGCATCCTCCACATTGATGAAACTATGCGGATGATTATCCAGATGCTTCCGGAATTCGCTGCCGACATAATAGGTCTCAATCTGATGGTTTTGGCATAATTTGATGATGCGGGCGTGTTCCTCGTAGCTGACACTGCCTAACTCGCGCATGTCGCCGATAATGGCCACTTTGTGCGGGTGATTAATGCCGATAAGGTTTTGCAGGGCCGCGGTCATGCTGGTGGGATTGGCGTTGTAATAGTCGGCGATGATGGTATTGCAGCCTTTGTGCTCCACTTGCGAGCGGTGGTTGGCAGGCTGGTACTGGGCGATGGCGGCACAAATGTCCTCTTCGCTCACTCCAAAATGCTGTCCAACTGTCGCCGCCGCCAGCATATTATACAAATTGTAAGCACCTGTAAGCTGGGTGTTCACCTCCTTTCCGAACAGCTCGATGCTGATAAGGCCGTCATTGCGAACGATGTGACCGTTGACATTCGCTGTTTTTTCGGTGGAGTAGGTTATGACGGGTTGATAATCCAAATCTTTTGTAAGGATATCATCATCAATATTGACAAACAAAGTACCCTTGCAGTCCATAACACTGCGGTACAGGGCTTTCTTGGTGGTGATGATATTCTCTTTGGAAAGGAAGCCTTCGATATGGGCGGTGCCGATATTGGTAATGAGACCGTAATTGGGCATCGACAGGGTGCAAAGGTCTGCGATTTCGCCCGGATGGTTGGCTCCCATCTCCACAATAGCCATCTCATGCTCATCATGGATGCTGAGCAGGGTGAGGGGCACCCCGATATGGTTGTTCAGGTTGCCTTGGGTATAGCAGATATTGTATTTCTTTGACAGCACGGCGGCTACCAGCTCTTTGGTAGTGGTTTTGCCATTGGTACCCGTAATGCCAATAACTGGAATTTGTAGCTGTTGGCGATGGTATCTGGCTAATTGCTGTAAGGTTTTCAGACTATCATCTACCACAACACAGCGGGGATTGTCCTTCAAATCCTGACGTTCGGTCACCACGTATGCGGCACCAGCTTCCAATGCTTGGGTGGCAAAGTTATTGCCATTAAAATTCTCTCCTTTCAGGCAGAAAAATAATGAGTCGGGGATAATGTTCCGTGTGTCGGTGCAGATGCGTGGGTGTTGTTTATACAGTTGATACAGTTTTTCCATGATATTCATTGCATTGAATTAAAAAGCAAAGATACGGAAAAAATCAATTAACGATGTCACTATATGTAAATAAAAACCCCTTCTGACAATGCGGTCAAGAAGGGGTTCAACAAAAATAAAAACACGGGCCCTGTCATTTTACATGACGCATAAAACTCCAAAAACGTTGCAGCAAAATGAAAAAAAAAATTATTTTTGCAGATTAAATATTATGTGATGGATATTGGCGAGTCTTCTTCTTCCGGTGAAATCATCTCCTCATTCGAGAATATCTCGAATGTGTTCACCTCATATACCGAGATTCCATCAAGTGGCTTTAACTGTCTTTTTAAGGCCCAGCGCTATGGTAAATGGTTTGTATTGAAAGGATTGAAACCAGAACACCAACAAGAGGTCATTTATCTTGAGTTGCTGAATAAAGAGTTTGAATTGGGGGTTCAGATGGAACATCCCAACATTGTGCATACTATTAGCAAGGAGATTGACCCGGTAGTCGGACCGTGCATTGTGATGGAATATGTGGATGGCATCACCTTAAAAGAGTTTTTTGCACAGCGACCATCTCAGGAGATTCGCCTGAAAATTGTGAAGGAACTGTTGGATGCCATGTCTTACTATCACAGCCTTCAGATTATCCATCGCGACCTGAAACCCGATAATATTCTGATTACCCGTAACGGTCAGAATGTTAAGCTGATAGATTTTGGTTTGGCGGATAGCGATTATCATGGGGTGCTCAAGCAACCGGCGGGATCCAACAAGTATGCAGCTCCCGAGCAGGTGAAAGGCAATGTACCTCTCGACAACCGTGCAGATATTTATGCCTTTGGCATCATTCTTCGCCAGCTTTTTCCTAATCGTTATGGTGGCGTTGCCCGCAAATGCACGCATCAGGACAGGGAAAAACGTTTTCAACATGCGGAGGAAATTTGGCAAAGCATGCAGCACCGTTCTCGTCGTTTGATGCTTGTTTTTGCCAGTTTATTGTTGTGTCTGGTGATAGGGTTTTGGTTATTCTTCCATCAGTCGAAAGAGGAAACTGAGATAATCCCTGTTACTGAAGATTTGATTATTCAGAAATCCTCAGATACAAATATAGAACAACAACTCCCAATTGATGAATCTACACAGGCTGTATCACCATTGGAAGACCTTTCAGAGTCATCTCCTTCAAAGACTTTGAAAGAAAAAAACATTGATAATCAAGATGATTTGTATTTTGAGAAGGAGGCTCGGCGCATGATAGACAAGAAACTGGATTCAATGTTCAAGCCTTGGTGGGATTGGTATTCTAAATGGGAGAAGACGATACCTGATAAATCTTTGAGCCCTTCCGAGTTGACAGATGCCGGTGGTGAAATGCAGTTCCGTGAACCTCTTAAGAGTGGATTCTATAAGAAAGATCAGGTGGTTTCATCGGTCATTCAAAAGATTCCGCAGTGTGAGAAAATGGAAATGCAATTGAAGTCTTATTACGAGGAGAAAATTCTTGAGAGACAAAATAAAATAATAGATACAATTCAGCCAACTTTAGAGAAAAAATCCATACGGAAATTTAATAAGGATTTCTAACTTTTTTTCCGCTCAACATTGGTAAGTCCCCCCTTGTTGCCCACCACAAATAGTGTGGGTGGCTTGTTTCCCCGTACAAAGTGGTCCAAATAGAGCGGTTGTCCGATGATAAAACAGGTACAGTGGAAGCTGTCGTCGGGTTTCAGTTTGGAGTTTTCGCTTTCTATCACGGTGAAATATCCGTTCCCGTTATGTTGTAGCAGCACACGCCTGTCGGGTGCCCAAGTAATAGTCAGCTGTTCGTCCATGGGCACATCTGTAGCGTATAGCGAGCGTCCAAGTACTAAATTCGACGATTCTCCTTTGCCATTGTGATTCTCAACGAAGTCGTCCCAGTCACGAAAGCCCACACAGCGGGCAAGGAGGGAGAGGGTGGAGAAACGTAGCGTGTCGTAGCCGTCAATATAGCCCCAGATGCGCTTGAGGGTGGTCACGCCGAGGGTCTCTCGACATCGTTCCTGGATAACACCGGTGAGGAACTGGAAATCAGCTGGTGTTTTCATCTTCCGCGACACCGACTCTTCCACCATCTGGCGCAGCAGCATAATATTATTTTCTTGGTCGTTCATATAGTTTTATTTTTGGCAAAAGTACGAAAAAAAGAAGTTACAAAATCTTTCCGAATTGGTCCGAATACTACTTGTCAGCAGCAGTAATGAATGATGTTTTTGAAGATGCAATGGGCAATCAGGATTAATAAATCCGCAATCAAAAGGATATTGAGCGTTTTTTTTAGTTTTGGAACTGAAAAAATGAAGTAAATGAGGAATAATAGTCCAGTGACTGACATAGGCAGCAAGGCAGGAAAAAGGGTGATACTCTTCCAAATATCACCCTGTAACAATGCGATTATTGCTCTTTGGAATCCGCAAAATGGACAGTCGATGCCAAAATAATGTTTCCAGACACATGGCAGTTGGTGCCCTGAAAACCATTCTGCGAATTCTTGTAGGCTGCTCATTATATGTCTAATACATCTAAAATGTCTTCAAAAAAGAAAAGACTTCCACCCAGTGCGACGGCAGAGATAATGGCAAAAACGATGCTGACACTACTTAAAACGATACCGATGATAGAGAGTGTTTTGCCAGCTCTGAGCATGCCCTCTCCTTTGTAGGCAGTGGGGTTTAACATGTAGGATTTCATGCCGTTTGATGCAAGAACAGCTCCGATAATACCGAGGATCAGTCCTGCAAAGAAACAGCCGGTTACGATGGATAGGATTCCCAATACCAATGATGCCACTGCGTTGGGCGCATTTTGTTGAAGATTGATTTGTTCTGTCATAATTTGTTGATTTTTAGTTATTTGTTTTGATTGTAAAAAGGTTTTTAATTAGGGCGTATCATCATATTTTTATCCAATATTTGAAAGAAATATATTTGTTACCAGTCGTCGTCATCGTCATCGTCATCATTGCCGAAACTGCTGAAGCCATAATCATCATCGTCAAAATCATCAATTATATCACTTATTTTGTACATCACATTGGCGTATTTACTGGTGATTTTGTTAAAACGCTGTAGTTGGGAAGTGCTGATGTTACTGGAAGCCTTCTCGATTTTCTCTGAAAGGTCGCCAAGCTGGTCTTCGAGTCTTTCTAGTTGTTGTATGGTGGATTTGGTTTTGTTCTGCTTGGCTTTGTTATACAATTCGATACTTTCATCCACGTATTTTTCGTAGTCATCCAGAATCGCATCCCAGTCGGTAGAGCTACTGCTGGAGGAACTGCTATACTCAACCGTCTCGCTGGAATTGTCGTCATTATAGGCCCAGTCGATGGTTTCTTCGATGGTTTCTATTTTTTCTTTTTTGTTGCCGCATGATATGATAATAATTGTCACGGCAACAAACATTGCGGATAATAATAGTTTTTTCATAGTTTTGAAATTTTGGTTAATATTGAAATTGATATGTCGCACAACATAAAGAAACAGCGTGACTGATTTTCTTGAATCAATCACGCTGCAAAAATAAAGACTTGATTAATAAGTTGTTTGGTCCGAATTGGTCCGAATGCCTTGTCTTATGCGGTAGTTACCTGATCCCGCATCTCTTTCCGCCAGTTGAAATATCCCATGGCGGCAATAATTGTGTAGAATGCAAAGAAGCCTGCCATGGGGTAGAGTCCTTTCCATGCGTAAAGTCCAGTGGATACGAGGTTGACTACCACCCATAACCACCAGTGCTCAATGTGCTTCTTGGCTAATAGATACATGGCCACCACACTCAAAGCAGTGGTGAAAGAATCGCCAAAAGGTACAGGACTGTCGGTGAGGTGGCTGAGCAATAGCCACAATGCCGCCCATATCAATATGCCAATGAGTGTTAGCGGGAGAATCTTGCCTTTCGGTGTGTGCGTGATGGGCATCTCAATGGATTTTTCCGAGGTTTTTCGACTGTTTCTGCGCCACTCGACTAATCCGTATAAATTGGCCCCTAAATAGTAAGCATATATACCTGCATCAGCATAGAATTTCGACTGGAAGAAAATGACAATGTAAAACAGAGACATGAGTATCCCTACCGGCCACAGCCAGAACGAGGCTTTGTATTCCAATATCAGATAGGCAAAGCCGATGGCTACGCCGATGTATTCGATGAGGGTTGAGGTATCCATGATTTCAATGTGCTAATTAGTTAATGTGCCAATGTGCTAATGGATTTAAGAACTATGGGTGAAAAATGTTTTGTTTGTTGATGTGTTGATTTTATTTGCGTATTTGCTAATTAATAATTGGCACATTAGCACATTGTTAATTAGCACATTAACTATTTTGCAAATTTAATCCTCACCCCACCCATAAAGTTAATCGTGGCCTGCGGGAAGTAGCCATCATCGACGCACTCAACGCCTTCGTAAATGTACCGATAAATCCATGCGTTGCTTTCGTATTTGGCGTTGAAGAGGTTGTTGATGCGGAAGAACAACTCAATGTCTTTCACTGGCTTGGTGTGGAAACAGTAGCTGAGGTTCAGATTGGTGACACAGTATGGCTTCAGCGAGTATGCCTTGTTACTGCTGTTGTCGAGGTACTGGCGGCTCACAAACTGGGTGGTCAGGGCTATATTGAAGTTGTCAACGGGGGTCACAATGAATTCGTTGGAGGCCACAATGTTTGGTGAGAAGGAAATGTCGGTGGTGCCGAGATGTTTGACCACCTGTCCGCCATTATCCCAATCATCCACATATTCGGTATAATCCAGTATCTTGTTCAGGCTGAAAGTTCCTTTGATGTTCCAAGTGAAATATTTGACGGGGCGGTATGCGGAAATCAACTCGATACCAAGACGGTAGCTTTTATCCACATTGGTCATGATGGCAGCACCCACGTTGTTGATCTCCCCTGTAAGTACAAGCTGTTTGTCATAGTACATGAAGTAGGTGTTGGCGTTGAAGGCATACTTGTTGTATTTCATACGATAGCCAAATTCCACATCGTACAGGGTTTCCGGTACGGGTCTTTTATCCTGACGGCTGTCGGTAAGGTCGCTGCGGGTGGGTTCACGCTGCGAGCGAGCCAAAGAGAGATACAGGCTGTGGTGTCTGTTCTTGTCCAGGTCCACACTTACGCCGGCTTTGGGGTTGAAAAAGTGCCATAGGTATTTTTGGCCTATATCTGTCAATTCATCATCAGTACCCGCGATGACATAGTTTATCATTCTGTATTGTAGGTCGATGTAAGTGTACCAGCGGCCTTGGCTATAGTCCAAAGTACCATATACATTGAATTGTGTTTTGTCGCCTTTGCCGTCGTACCAGTGGTAGTTGTATGGCACACCGCCGTATTGGGCCCATTCGATGGTTCCGTAGTGCTTTCCGTCGTAGTGGTTCAGACCACCACCTACTGACCATGACAGCTGGTTGTTGATTCCATTCTTGCCCACTTTCAGGAAAGATTGTTTAATGTTAAAGGTCATGCCATAAAAATAATTGTCCAGATATTTGCGGGTTACAAAATCGCCACGACGTATGGTATCCTCTCCAACGATTGGGTTGTCCAAGGCGTATTTGGAGTATTTCTTATCCTGTTTGTATTGTTCGTAATAGCCAATGCCGCGGGTGAAATGTCCTGCCACATTCACTTTGAGAAGGTTTCGGTCGGTTATACGTTTGTTGTAGTCATAAAACAGCTGTGTATGAAGTTGTTGGTAATTGTCGGTTTCGTTGGAATAATGGTGTTTCATTCCGGTAGCATCGTAAAATTCGCCGCAATTATTGTAGCGACGGTTGCTGTCGAGCATATAGGAGGGCACACCGTTCCATGCCAGACCGGTTTTTTCGTTACCATATAATATATTAAGCTTCAGTTTGCCGTAGTCTTTGTTTTTCTTTTTGTTTTTCAGATAGAAATCACTGGAAAAGAAAAGGCTATGTAATTTGGCGGAAGAGAAGTTAATATAACCATCGCTCAGTACATTGGAATAGGAGATGGTGGCGGCGAAGACATCGCCAATCAATCCAGTGCCGAAAGTGGCGGAATTGCGGAAGGTGTTGAACGAACCAACAGTGCTGCTAATTTCAAAGAAACGCTGGTGGGAATTGTCCAATGTCCCAAAATTCATGGTAGCACCGAAAGCGGCGGATCCGTTATTGGAGGTACCAACACCGCGTTGCACATCCAGGTTCTGTACTTTGGCACCGAAGTCGGGTACATTCACGAACCAGGACCCCTGGGATTCAGCATCGTTAAGGGCTATGCCGTTGATGGTAACGTTGATACGGGTCTGGTCGATACCGCGGATACGCATGTAAGTGTAGCCGATGCCGGTTCCCGCATCGGAGGTGGTAATCATAGATGGTACCAGCTCAAATAAGTTGTTGATACTGCCATTACCCATGTTGCTGTTGATTTCATCCTTGTTGATGCTGGTGGCGGAGAACATCTCCTCGCCGCTGGATTTAGTCCAGCTTACACCGATACCCTCCAGCATGATGGGACTCAGCGAGTCGGGAAGGCTTTGGGCATGTACACCCAGCATTCCGGCCAGCATAGCCAGCAGACAGATTATGGCAACATTAAAGAATTTGGGTTTCCTCTTTGAGGAAGAGTTTTGTTTTTGTTTTGCGAAATACTTCATTTCTTTCCGTTTTAAGGTTAATACTAAAAACGAAAGAGGTTGAAATAAGTAAGATTACTGCAATTGTTCCCTTCGCCGGCATTATCCGTATCAGGTTCATTGGGTATGATCTCAGCTGTTAAGCACCCCTTTCAAATACGGCGGCAAAAATACAAAGAAATTAGCAAATTAGCAAATTGATTAATGTGCTAATTTTCAGTTTTCAGTTTTCAACTTTCCGTTTTAGTATATATACGGGAAAATTTTATATCTCTTCAGTTTGGTGAACTCCTCACCGAAGAACTGGGTATAACGCTCATACACGGCTTTGGAGCGGGGCACGATGTTGGCGAAACTCCAGATGACAAACACTAAACCAGCCATTGACCAGCAGAGAACTGCAAATCCCACCCATTCTAAAATCTCACCGAAATAATTGGCAGAACTTATATTCTTGAAGGGCCAGCCGTAAGGGATATAATAATTGTTGTCGTTTTTGTCTGTTCTTAAAGCACGGATAATGCGGTCAGCGGACAGGTTGATGACCATTCCTAAAAAGAAGAGGAAGGTGCCGATGATGAACTGCGGTGACCAGAACCAGCTGATGGGGTAGTAGTCGGCGGGGGACAGGTAAAACAGCCATCCGCCTTGCATCAGGGCGTTGCAGGTATTGAAGAACACGCCTACAACAATGATGGAGATAGGCATCTTGCTGGTGCCTTTCATCAGTGATGGGAAAATGATAGAGCGTTGGAGGTAGTGTATTTCAAAGAAACAGAACATGGTGAAAGTCACCCAGTTAAAGCCGTGACCATATTTCAGGGAGATGAGGAACATGATCAACATTGCCGCAAAAACGGGAATTTCCATGATAAACCAACCTGTCTTGCTTCTTACCGAATTACCCCATCGGTTATTATAGGTCATGCCGTATGCGGGCGTGATAAATTGCAATATGATGAAAACAATAACCCCCAGGATGGTCATAATCCATAGGAGATAATTATAAAATATGCTGAAAATTTCCATGGTGACAATCTTGAATTTTATTGTTTATGATTATTAATTTTGAAATCTATTTCCTAACCCCTATCCCCTAGGAAAGCTCTCTCCCGTCAAAATATTTCTTTCCTTTGATAAACCTGGCGAAAACGATGGAGTGGGGGTAGGTCATGCGGAAAGCCTCTTCTGAGATTTGACCTCGTTTTTGTTTCATGCTGCGATAACCTTTGCAGAAAGCTCTCATGGCACGGAATACGGCGGTGAAATCTTTCTTGTGGCCCTGCATCAGGAAAACAAAGGCGGCCAGAATATCCAAGAAGAACCTGATGAAAAAGGTAATAAATAGTCTCCGTTTGGGCAGGTTTTTGAGCAATAGGAACAGGTCGTTTCTATAGTTGAGGTAAGTCTTGAAAGAGTTCTCTTTGGGCAGGGTTCCGCCTCCGATATGATAGACAACAGCTTTGGGGTTGAACATGATTTTGTAGCCCGCATTGTTGATACGCCAGCAGAAGTCGATTTCCTCCATGTGGGCGAAAAAGTCATCGTCTAAGCCGCCCAACTGATGGTAAATGTCACTGCGGACGAACAAGGCTGCTCCTGTGGCCCAGAAAATTTGCATCTCATTGTCGTACTGGCCTTTATCCTCTTCCAACACGTCAAAGAAGCGACCGCGGCAGAAGGGGTAGCCGTATTTGTCGATGAATCCTCCAGCGGCCCCTGCATACTCGAATTGTGTACGATTGTGATAGGCCAATAATTTGGGCTGCACAGCGGCAATCCGCTCATCTGCTTCCATCTGTTCAATAACCGCTTCGGTCCAGTTAGGGGTAACCTCAATATCGGAGTTCAGCAGGCAGTAGTATTTGGCCTCTATTTGACGTAAGCCCACATTGTAACCCTTGGCAAAACCGTAATTTTCCTCGTTGATGATAATTCGAAGCTGGGGATAATTGGTTTTGAGAAAATCAATGGAATCGTCGGTGGAGGCGTTGTCCACAATTACTACTTCGCTGTTTTCGTTACAATTGGCCAGCAATGTCGGAAGAAATTTCTCCAGAAAATGTCTTCCGTTCCAATTTAATATCACAATGGCCAACTGTTTCATATTCTATGTATGAATTAAAAATGCAAAGATACGATTTTTTTCAATTAGCAAATTAGTTAATTAGCAAATTAGCAAATTAGCAAATTAAGAACTAAGAATTAAGAGTTAAGAATGTTGAATTGTTGAATTGTTTTTAGTTCTTAGTTTTTAATTCTTAGTTCTCTGTAACCTGTCCCCTGTAACCTGTCCCCTGTAACCTGTTACTTTCTCACGATTGTCCCATTAAACTGTGCCGTCGGGGTCATGATGATCTCGTTGAGGCATACATGGGCGGGGCGGGTCAGCACAAAGTCCACCACATCGGCGATGTCTTCTGCTACCAAGGGGTCATAACCTTCATATACTTTGTCGGCCTTGGCCTGGTCGCCATGGAAGCGTACCACAGAGAAGTTGGTCTCGGCAGCACCGGGAGAAATTTGTGAAACCTTGATGCCGTAAGGCAAGAAGTCGGTACGCATACCCTTGGTAAGAGCCAAAACCGCATGTTTGGTGGCGCAATATACGTTGCCACCATAATAAATCTCATGGCTGGCGGTGGAACCGATGTTGATGATGTGGCCTTTCTTCTGCTCAATCATCTGAGGAGAAATCAGGCGGGTGACATACAGCAAACCCTTGATATTGGTGTTGATCATACGTTCCCAGTCCTCGATGGCTCCGGCATTGACGGGGTTCAACTCAACGGCCAAACCAGCGTTGTTCACTAATACGTCAATGGGCTTGAAAGCCTCAGGAATGCTGTTGATGGCTTTTTCGCACTGGTCATAGTCCTGCACATCAAAAGCCAAGGTCAGCACCTTGCTTTGTGTGGTACTCTCAATCTTTTGAGCCACTTCTTTCAATTTGTTTTCTGTACGACCAGTAATGATCATGTTGACATTGTGCTGGGCCAATTTGTATGCGATGGCTTCACCAAAACCACTGGTGGCACCGGTAATGAATACGTTTTTCATGATATTTTTTAGTTTTAATTCAAAATTACAAATCCAAATTATACTCCCCTTGCGTAGCACTCCCCTCGAACGAAGTGAGACTTCCCTTGAGCACGAAGTGCGAAACTCCCCATACGGACGCACGCAGTGCGTCCCTACTAACCCCTATTCACTAATCCCTAACTTCTCCAAACCCTTGTGCCCGCAGTTCAATCTGCCTGTCATCGTTGGTTATCAGCTGATTGCCTGCAGCTTCTTCTTTGATGTAGCCAATAACAGACACGTTCTCTACGTTTTTCAGTGCCTCGTAATCCTTTTGGGCAACGGTAAAGAGCAACTCGTAATCCTCTCCGCCATTGAGGGCAATGGTAGTGGAAACGATATTCATGTCTTTCAAGGTTTTGAAAGTAAGCATATCAACGGGAAGCTTGTTTTCAAACACCACTGAACCCACTTTCGAGGCCTTGCACAGGTGAATCAATGCGGAGGCCAAACCATCGCAAACATTTGTCATGCTGGTTGGGGTGATACCTGCTTTTTGCAAGTTCTGGATGATATCCACACGGGGCTCTGGTTTCAGCTGGCGTTCCAACAGATAACTATATTCCTCTAAATTAGGTTGTTCGTTAGGGTTGACTTCGAACACCTTTTTCTCTCGTTCCAATAATATCAGTCCCGTATATGCAGCTCCCAAATCACCTGATACACAGATGAGTTCATTCTCTTTGGCACCCACACGCTGTACCAAGCTTTTGTCCTCTACTTCGCCAATGGCGGTCACGGTAATAGTCAAACCCGTTTGTGAAGAACACAAGTCCAAGCCAGCCAAATCAAGGCTGTATCTGTCACAGCAACGCTGCATGCCGTCGGTCAGCTCATTCACCGCCTCCAAGGAAAAACGGTTGGAGATGGCAATGTTAATGAGCACTTGCTTGGGCAGGGCATTCATGGCGACGATATCCGCTACGGCAACGGTTATGGTCTTGTAACCCAGGTGTTTGAGGGGTACGTAGGTGAGGTCGAAATGGATGTTCTCGATGAAAAGTTTGCTGCTGATAACGCTGTCAGTATTGCCGTGGGCAACGACAGTGGCGGTTTCCCCAATACCAGTCAGCGTTGAAGAATTGTAGTGGCTGAATTTCTCGCCTAAAAGCTTGATCAAGCCAAACTTTCCTAACTCTTTCAGCTCCTCAACTTTGGGATTTACTTCTTGTTCCATATATTATTTTTTGCTAATGAGCGTTGGGCAATGAGCTATGAGATTTTTAATTCAAAATCCCAAAAAACTCCCCTCGAGCATGAAATGCGAGACTCCCCTTGAGCACAGCGAAACTCCCCTCGAACGAAGTGAGACTCCCCTAAAAAATTTGCACATTTGCTAATTAACTAATTTGCTAATTAATACTATACGTCAAAATGTGATGAAATGGAAGTCTTCTCCATGACGCTCTTGATAACTTCAGCCAACAGTTTGGCAACGGAAACCACTTCGATGGATTCGGAGGGGCGTTTGAGCGGAATGGTATCGGTGATGATCAGCTTCTCGATAGCGGAGTTCTCCACATTGTCCATGCCACTGCCGGAAAGCAATCCATGGGCACACATGGCGAGCACGCGTTTGGCGCCAGCTTCCTTGCAGCGAGCGGCAGCTTTGCACAAGGTTCCACCTGTATCAATGATGTCGTCCACAATGATGACGTTCTTATCTTTCACATCACCAATGATTTGCAGGTCTGCTACCACATTTTGTTTGGCTCTTTGCTTGTAACCAATAGCCAAGTCGCATTTCAGGGCCTTGGCGTAAGTAGAAGCACGTTTGGTACCGCCAGTGTCGGGAGAAACGATGCAGAGGTTGTCCAATTCCAGACTCTTGATGTATGGCAAAAATACATTGGAAGAGAAGAGGTGGTCCACCGGTATCTCAAAGAATCCCTGAATCTGGTCGGCATGCAGGTCCATGGTGATGACACGGTCCACTCCGGCTGCAGTTAGCAGGTTGCTCATCAGTTTGGCACCGATGGAAGTTCTGGGCTTGTCCTTTCTATCTTGACGAGCATAGCCGAAATAGGGGATGACAGCAATGATTTTGTATGCTGATGCACGTTTGGCGGCATCTATCAGCAGCAATAGCTCCATGATGTTCTCGGCAGGGGCAAAGGTGGGCTGGATAATGAACACATGCTTGCCACGGATGGTCTCATTGTAATACACTTGAATTTCCCCATCCTTAAAATGCGGAATATCAACGGATAACAATTGCATGTCCAAATGCTCGGCAATTTTCTCGGCTAACATTCGGTTGGCTCCGCCGGAAACTAATGCTACGTCTGAATTCATAAGAAGTTGATTTTTAAAGGGTTGTTTTTTCAATTGCGTTGGTGCAAATTTAAACGTTTTTTTGAATCAACACGCACAATTTTTGTATTTTTGCATCGTTATTTTTCTTGACCTAAGTATTGAAGATATGAATAAATATATAACTGCCCTCAAAATATTTCTAACAGTTTTATTTTCAGTTTTTTGCATTTCTGTTTGGGCACAGGTGTCCTGTACCGCCAAGGCTCCTTCCGAGGTTGGAGTGGGGCAGGCATTCCGTTATCAGGTGACCCTGAATGAGGAACCGTCGAAGATGCTAAGCACTAATTTTGCTGATTTTGATGTGCTGAATGGTCCTAGCCAGTCATTTTCCTCTAACACCAGCATTATGAATGGGAAAGTGACCAGATCTTCGTCTTATACCTTTACATATACTTTGGCAGCCAATAAAGTTGGCAGTTTTACTATCCCTGGGGTGGTGTTTTCCGTCAATGGCAATCAAGTGAAGTCGAATGCTGTGACTATCAATGTGGTAGAAGGTGGTGGCGGAGGAAACGCTGCAGCCGGAACTGGAAGAGGCCAGTCCCAACAGCGTGCACAGCAGTCGCAAGGTTTCGACAAACGGGATGTGTATGTAAAAGCCTATTGCTCCAACAGCAATCCATACGTGGGTGAGCAGGTCATTATTACCCATAAGTTGTATGTCGGCCCCAGTGTCAATGGCGGATATCAGGTGACTTCCGTCAATGCGCCTACCCAGAGCGGACTTTGGTCTTATACTTTGGGCAATCCGGATGCTGATGCACCTCGTACGACAGAAGTCGTTGATGGAAAGAAGTTTACGGTTTTTGAAGTCCGCCGTACAGCTGTGTTCCCGCAGAAATCAGGTAAGATTACGGTTACGCCTTTCGAAATCGGCTTTTTGGCCCGTGTTATCTATACCCAACAGAGCAATGATCCCTTCGATATGTTCTTCGGTGGACGTCAGTATGCGCAGGATTATGAGTTGGACCTGAAGTCTAATAGCGTAGTACTCAATTGCAAACCACTGCCGACAGCTAATCAGCCAGAGGATTTCAGCGGTCTGGTGGGTAATTTCACGATGAGTTCCAATTTGAGCCGTAATGAACTGAAAACCAATGACGCAGCCAATCTGACCATTACCGTCAGCGGAACTGGCAATCTCCAGCATGTGGAAGCACCGATGATTGAATTCCCCGCCGACTTTGACGTGACCGATCCGAAAATTACCGACAATATCAATACCCGTGGCAATACTGTGACGGGCAGCCGTACTTTTGAGTATATCCTCATCCCTCGTGAGCCTGGCGAGTTCACCATTCCTGCCGCTTCTTTCTCGTATTTCGACCTCAAATCGCATAGCTATAAAACTTTGACATCCGACAGCTACAAGATGAAGGTGGAAAAAGGCAAAGGTGGTGGCATAACAACATCCTCCTCCAATCAAAAAGATATTAAATTCCTCTCAAAGGATATACGTTTTATCAAAACCAACGGTAACGCTTTCCATCCCAAACGTGGCGAATTCTTTGGTTCACCATGGTTTTATGTGGGTATGATACTGCCTTTCCTGCTCCTGATAATTTTTGTCATCATTTGGAGAAAAACGATGGAAACCAAGCAGAATGTGGTCCTGTTGAAAGATAAACGGGCTAATAAGGTGGCCAAGAAGCGCTTGAAACGTGCAGGTCAGCTGCTGAAAGCAGGTCAGAAAGAGGAGTTTTACGTGGAAATATCACAGGTGCTGTGGGGCTATATGAGCGACAAATTCCATATCCCATTGTCACAGCTTTCGATGGATACTGTAGAGGAAAAACTGAAAGAAAAACATGTGAATGAGGAATCTGTGAAGGAATTTTTGGAAACCCTGAACCAGTGCGAGTTTGCCCGTTTCGCACCAGGCGACAGCTCGCAAATGATGAATGACATGTATCAGCGGGCCCATGATTTTATGACTAAGATAGAAAGAAGATAAATAATTGGTTATGAGAAGAATAATTGCTTTTATCGCACTTTTGTCAGCAAGCTTTTTTACTTTTGCCTCTGTCGATGATTCGTTGATGCAGCAAGGCAATACAGCATATCAGAATGGAGATTATGATTTGGCTATTGATTGTTACCAGGAGATAATAGACCATGGTAATGAAGGGGCTATCTTGTATTATAATTTGGGAAATGCCTATTTTAAAGCCAAACAAACGGCAGATGCCTTGTTGTGGTATGAAAGAGCCTTGCGTTTAGACCCTTCCAACGAGGATATCAAACATAATATCACATACGCTAACTTGCAGATTACTGATAAGATAGAAGTATTGCCAGAATTGTTTATCGTGCGCTGGTGGAATGGCCTTTCCAAAAGCATGACGGTGACGGGCTGGGCGGTAATGGCCGTCGTTTTTGGAGCAATCTTTGCCCTTTCGATAGCCCTGATGCTGGCTTCACGTCGTCGCTGGCTGAGTGTGACGGCTGTGTCATTGGCATTTATATCTTTGCTAATCGCTATCTTTTCATTGATTTTTGCCTCGAAAGAAAACAAGCGTTATGTCAACCAGCCGGAAGCTATCGTGATGCAGTCGGTGGTGAATGCCAAAGGAACACCGAATGAGTCGGGTACAAGTTTGTTCGTTATTCACGAAGGACTGAAAGTGGCTGTTACCGATAGGGTAGGCACTTGGGTGGAAATCAAATTACCCAACGGAGAAAAAGGCTGGGTGGAGGCTTCATCAATAGAAATTATCTGATAATTGTACAAGGTGAGAAAATTTTTTGAGCAAAACAAGTATGTTTTTTATTTGCTGATAATCAGTGTTTTGGCTTGTTTTGGTACGCTGATTTTTGCTCCGATATATGACTTTGCCGATGAGTTTTTCCCCTCTCGTTGGTTCATGATGAATACCCTGGAAAACGGGGTGTGGCCTTTTTGGTGCCCCTATCGCTCGATGGGTATTCCGGCTCATGCGGATCCGCAGTCCTCGATTTTTTATCTCCCGTTTTGGTTGCTTGCTTTGGTGGGCCATTATAATTCATACTTTTGGAGTGTGGAGTTTATTTTCCATGTCTTCATGGCAGGTTGGGGCTTCTACAAACTGGCACAATGCTTTTCCAAACGCGAAGTGGTCTGTTTCCTGATAGCATGCTGCTACATGCTGTCCGGTCCTTTTACGGGAAACACCCAGCATTATTCATGGATTATAGCTTTGGCATGGCTGCCGTGGGCTTTAAATTATATGCTTAGGATTTTTGAGACCCCTTCGCTCAAAAACGCCATGTGTTTTGCCTTGGCTTTGTCATTGATGTTCACGGGTGGCTATTCGGGCTTTTGTTTTATCCTCTTCTACTTCTTTATTGTTTTTGCTATTGCTCATATTATCAGTATGATAGCACATAAAGAGTTCGGAAGGTTTAAGAGAGTATGTTTGTTTTTAGGCGTTTCGGCTGTCGCATTAGTTTTGCTGTCATTACCTTCCATGCTTTCTTACATGGAAGCGATGAATTATGTTACTAGGGGTGATGGCTTGACCTACGAGCAGGCGACAGCGATGGCATACACGCCAAAAGCCTTGTTGTCCATGTTCTTTCCTTGGATGGCCAGTTATAGCCGTGAGTGGATGAGCTTGGATATTTCCATGAGGTCGGTGTTTGTGGGTTTGTTTACGGTGTTCTTCTTTATGGTGGGTTTGTTCCAGCGAAAGAATGTCAACGTGTGGCTCTTTTTGTGTTGGGGTATTTTGTGTTTGCTATGGTCGTTCGGGAGCCAGTTGCCGATCTATAAAATCGCATACCACCTGCCGTTTATCAATATGTTGAGGTATCAGACTATCTTCAGATGCTTTGTGGTGGTCTCTATCTTGGTAGTGGCAACTTTGGGTTGTGAGGCCTTATGGACGAATTTTGATAGATACAAGAAATTTTTTATGGTTTTTATCTTGCTTCTTGGAGCAATGTATCTTGCAGTGGTGGTTTATCATGTCAGTATGAATTGGTCTCAGTGGCAGAAGAATAGCACAAACAGCATTCATTGGATATTGCAATCGCTGTTTTATTTGGTTTTGATGCTTGTGGTGGCGTTTCTTCTGTGGCGAAAGAAACAGGATGCTCAGCCCATATTGGCAACAGCCTTGCTTATGGATTTGGTGGTCATGGCATGGCTTTGCCTGTCTTCCACGGGTTTTCAAAAGAATTACACCAATGCGCAGTTTGCGGAGATTTTGGCGACAGTGCCCCATGATTATCCGCTGCCACAAGAGGTGACCTCCTGCGAAAGAATGCAACATGAACAGGATTATGGTTTTATGTGGCAGAACATAGGCTGTTTTGCGAAGAAAATTGAATGGGCAAGCCGTGATCCGTTCAAGTTGAAGACACATCAGGAGATGATACAGATGTATATAGAGGATGATAAATTGTTGTATCTGCCCCGTGCTGTTTTCTTCCCTTCTGAAATAGTCTATTCTGATGAACCCCAGTGGCTGTCGGTAGATACCGCGTACACATCAAAGATAACGGCAAAGAGCCGTGGTGACAACGCGTTAACGACTCATTATGAGACGGAGGCGAAGGCTGAATTTGTGGAATTCAAGCCTGGTGAGGCATTGTTACAGACGTTTACGACGGAAAGTCGGCCCATGGTGTTGGCACAAATGTGGTATCCTGGCTGGAAGGCTGAAATGGATAATGGTATTCCCTTGCAAATCAATGTGATGAATAAGGCAATGATGTCAGTGGATGTGCCAGAGGGAAAACATCAGATAAGATTCTATTATGACCGTCGTGACTGTAAAATCGCTTTTGTGATACAGTGTGTTGTGGCTGTCCTTGCTTTCATTTTGATTTTATTCAATAGAAAGAAAACAGCCTAAGAATTATCTTTTTTATTGAAAAATAAAGGAGTGCTTTGGAGAAAAGAAAAACGCACGTCCCCGAAGAGACGCACGCTTTCTATCATGTCAAATTACAATAAGGTCTTTTTTCTGAATTCTAATTGTTAACTATTAACTATTAATTATTAATTGTTAATTATGCATTGTCCCCCCCTCTATAAATAGATGTCTCTTTCGCCTTCGTCAATCTTGGCGACATTGGTCTCGATGGTCTTCTTGAGGGTGGGTTTCTCCACGCCTGCGATGAGCTCCTTCATCAGTTTGTAGCCTTTTTCTTTGGTTTCAGGAGAAGCGAAATCGTTGAGGTATTCGCGGAAGGTGAAAAGGGCATTGGGCATGCAGAATTCCTTGATTAAGCCGGGTTTGGCGAGGTCCATGAAGTCGTGGCCGACACGTCCCTTGCGGTAGCATCCGGTGCAGAACGAGGGAATGTAACCCGCATCAATCATTCCGGAAACCACTTCATCCAAGGTTCTGTGGTCGCCCAGCTGGAACTGGCTGCCGGTGTGCTCTTCTTCGGAAGCGTATGCACCGGGGTTGGTTCTTGAACCGGCGGAAATCTGGCTGATACCGTAGTTGAACAGCTCAGTTCTCATATCGTCGTTCTCTCTGGTACTCAAGATGATACCAGTGTAAGGCAGGGCGATACGGATGATGGCGATGATTTTCTTGAAGTCGTCGTCGCTGACTTTGTGTGGGATATTGTCTGGCAGTGGAGCACCTTCGGCGGGTTCGATACGCGGGAAACTGATGGTGTGCGGGCCACAGCCGAAAGCTTCTTCCAAATGGTGGGCATGTTCCATCAAAGCCAAGATTTCGAAGCGGTAGTCGGCCAAGCCGAACAGTACGCCCAAACCTACATCGTCGATGCCGCCTTCCATGGCGCGGTCCATCACCAACAGACGGTTTTCGTAGTCTGCCTTGGGAGAGCCAGCCGGATGGTATTCCTTGTACAGAATGGGGTCGTAGGTCTCTTGGAAGCACACGTAAGTACCGATTTTCTCTGCTTTCAGTCTGCGGAAATCTTCTACGGACATGGGGGCTAACTCCACGTTGATACGGCGCACGTACTGACCGTTTTCTCTTACAGCGTAGGTGGTTCTGATAGCCTCGCAGATGTAGTTGATATCGTTGGCGGGGGTTTCGCCGCAAATCAGCAGGATACGTTTATGGCCGTCACGCAGCAGGGTCTTCACCTCGGTAGCGATTTCGTCCATGTTCAGGATTTTGCGCTTGATGAGGTGGTTGTCGCGGCGGAAGCTGCAATATACACAGTTGTTGACGCACTTGTTACCCGTGTAAACAGGGGCGAAGAGCACTAATCGCTTGCCATAAATGTCCTGTTTCACTTTCTTGGCGGTCTCCATGATTTCGTAAATCTGGTCACGGTTGGTAACTCTCAATAAGGCGGCAACATCTTCCAAACCAAGGCCTTTCAGTTCCAATGCCTTGTTCAGAATCTGCTGAAGCTCAGCCTCTGTAGGCGCTGCTCCTTCAATCAAACCATACAGTTTCTCCCTGTTGATGAAGTTTTTGAATTTCTTTGATGCATCCATATCTTGCAATTTATAGTTTATAATTTATAATTATTAATTGTTAACTGTTAATTGTCTTGGTTTTCGCCAGCATCGACTTCACCTCCACGCCCTGCAAACGTCCCAGTTTGCCGGTGAGGCTGCTGAGCTCGTCGGTGGTGCCTTCGATAATCAAAGTAATGATGTTGAAGCCGTGTTGGTGCATGGGCACGCCTTGGCGGGCGATAATCATAGCACCAAAATCGGATAAAATCCGGTTCACTTCGGGTACAACGCTGGTGTATGAAATCAGGATACTGACTGTTCCTATTCTCTTTTCCATTAGTAACTTCCTTTGGATTAGATGTTTATTGATAAGTCTGCTTACTTTGAAGAAGATAAATCCGCTTCTCAGTTTTGCGTGGCAAAGATACACAATTTTTTAATTAGCAAATTAGTTAATTGGCAAATGTGCAAATTATTTTGGGGGAGTTTCGGGCGATGCACTCAAGGGGAGTTTCGCATTTCATGCTCAAGGGGAGTCTCACTTCGTTCGAGGGGAGTCTCGTGCTACGCCCTCGAGGGAAGTATGGTTGCACACCGCATGTCGGCATGGCCTACGCACGCGGTGTCCTGGCATTAGGCAATCTATCTTTCAAGGAACAAATGTAGGGACGCATCGAATGCGTCCGTATCAGATATGCATATCTTGTAATACCTTGTAGGTCTGTCGTATCACGGCAACCGTAAATTACCCACCTAAATACTTCCAAATATTCAGAACTGTCCCTTACACCTTAGGTTCAATTCCATAACATCCTTCCTTCCATTTTGCACTTTTTCGCATATTTTTGTCCATTTTTTGAATGGAAAGTGCAATTTATTAAACTTTTGATTTTTATGTGATTAGCATGTGTTTTGCTATTGTTTTTTCGTTTCCAATGTTGTAATTTTGTGGATAGAAACAGAGTGCTTATGGCAAAGAAAAAGGACAAGAAAGAACAACGTGCAATCGAATTAGTCGCAAATCACAACCAGTCCGTAGACGTAGAGATGGTTGCAAATTGTGACCACCTCGAGCATAACGAAATCATCCCCAGTCAATATGAAATAGAGAATCTCATTTTAACAATTCGAGGAACACAAGTACTGATAGACAGAGACTTGGCTGTGATTTATAACGTTACAACAAAGCAGTTAAATCAGCAGGTAAGAAGAAACATTGGACGATTTCCAGAGAGATACAGATTTCAGTTGACGAAAGTTGAAATGACGGAACTGGTCACAAATTGTGACCGGTTCAAATCCTTGAAACATTCTACAACGACACCTTACGCTTTTACTGTCTATGGTGTGTCTATGCTACCGTCAGTTCTAACCAACAATAGAGCCATTGAAACTAGTATCAGAATCATCGATGCTTTTGTTGCAATGCGAAAATATCTTGCACAAAACGCAGGCATTTTGATGCGTATTGCCCACCTTGAGAAACATCAAATCGAGACCGACGAAAAGATTGATGCCATTCTCGATACAATGGAACAGAACTCGCCTAAGATGCTTTCCGAACAAATCTTCCCTACTGGTTGTGTGTGGGATGCATGGGCATACGTCTCAGACCTGGTTCGAAGTGCCAAAAACCGAATCATACTGATCGATAACTTCGTAGATGACCGTGTGCTAAGTATGCTCACCAAACGTGCCGAAGGTGTTACGGCTACCATCCATACTCGCTATAGCGAGCAATTTCTTACAGACCTCAAAAAGCATAACGAGCAATATCCCTCGATTGAGTTCGTTCAGCTTCCTTACCGCCATCATGATCGTTTTCTTATTATTGACGACAAAGTCCATTTCCTCGGTGCCAGCGTAAAAGACATGGGGGCTGGTCTTTGTGCAGTCACCGAGATGAATATTGCTCCTGAAACCATATTGGGGTTATTGTAATAGCAGCTTTCAGGAACCTTTACACTTCTTTCAGTCGCGAAGTTCCTTTTAGAAATATATCGTGCTTAGTCTTAGCTACAGTAACCTATGCAACTGTGAGGTGCAGGAGCCTCTATATCTCATTCGTGCGGGGGCAAGACCGACATGCGGTGCACAACCAAACTCCCCTCGAGCACGTAGTGCGAGACTCCCCATTGACGCATTCATAGCGTCACTCCCCTCGAACGCAGTGAGACTCCCCAAAATAATTGGCAGATTAGCACATTGTCTCATTGGTAATTAACTAATTTGCTAATTAACTAATTTGCTAATTGAAAAAAATCGTATCTTTGCAAACTTTAAAATTAAAACACTTAAAAACGTATAATTATGAGCGAAATTATTGGTATTGTGGGTCGTCAGATTCTCGACTCAAGAGGAAATCCTACTGTAGAAGTTGATGTTTACACCGCCGCTGGCGCCATGGGTAGAGCTGCTGTTCCGTCAGGAGCTTCCACAGGTGTGCATGAAGCTTGCGAGCTTCGCGATGGCGATGAGAACGAATATATGGGCAAGGGCGTGAGAAAGGCTGTGCAGAATGTGAACAAAATCCTGTCCGAAGAGCTGAAAGGCATGTATGTTGAAAATCAGAGCGAGATCGATGCCCGCATGATTGAAATCGACGGTACTCCCAACAAGTCAAAACTGGGTGCCAACGCTATTTTGGGTGTTTCTTTGGCTTGCGCCAAGGCTGCTGCACAAGAAGCTGGTATGCCGCTGTATCGCTATGTGGGTGGCTGCACCTGCAACACGCTTCCCGTGCCGATGATGAACATCTTAAACGGTGGTTCTCATGCTGATAACTGCATCGACTTCCAGGAGTTTATGATTATGCCCGTGGGTGCTGATACTTTCGAAAACGCTTTGCGTATGGGTGCTGAGGTATTCCATAACCTGAAGAAAGTGCTGAAAGCTCAGGGCTATTCCACCAATGTGGGCGACGAAGGAGGTTTCGCTCCTAACCTGAAATCTAACGAAGAGGCTATCGAAGTGATTCTGCAGGCTATCAAAAACGCTGGTTACAAACCCGGTGAGGATGTATGCATCGCTTTGGATCCCGCTTCATCAGAATATTATATTCCTGAAGAGAATGTCTATCATCTGAAGAAATCTACCGGTGAAAAACTGACTCCGGAACAAATGGTTGATTTCTGGGTGAATTGGACCGAAAAATATCCTATCGTTTCTATCGAAGACGGTATGGCTGAAGACGATTGGGACGGTTGGAGACTGATGACCGACAAGCTGGGTGACAAGATCCAGTTGGTGGGCGACGACCTCTTCGTGACCAATGTGGAGCGTCTGGCTCAGGGTATCGAAAAGGGTGTAGCTAATTCTATTCTGATCAAAGTGAATCAGATTGGTAGCTTGACCGAGACTATCAATGCCGTGAATATGGCTCACAAGAACGGTTATACCGCAGTGATGTCACACCGCTCTGGTGAAACCGAAGATACCACTATCGCCGACTTGGCAGTGGCTTTGGGTACAGGTCAGATCAAGACCGGTTCGGCCAGCCGTACCGACCGTATCTGCAAGTACAACCAGTTGCTCCGTATCGAAGAGCAGTTGGGTTCACAGTCCTATTTTCCCGGCACTGACTTTCCATATATGCCGCAGAAATAGTTGAAAATTGACGATTTTTGACCGAAGATATTGTAAAGGCGGACTTTTGTGTCCGCCTTTTTTTGTCTATTTATGCCGCTCTGTTTTATGCAACTTTGCTTGTAGAAGCTATACAATTTGCACATTTGCTAATTAACTACTTTGCTAATTGAAATTTTCCGTATCTTTGCAATTAATATGAGATAATATTTTCAGATGAGAAAAATAGTTGCTTTGTTGTTGATTTTCGGGCTGTTTGTAGCAAGTTATGCACAAACGGCGAAGTACAGCAATGCATTTCTCTCATTGGGTGTCGGAGCGCGAGGTTTGGCATTTTCCAATTCCATGGTGGCCATTTCCGATGATGTGACGGCTGCCTACTGGAACCCTGCAGGCTTGGGCAGAATGCAGCAGAAACTGCAACTGTCCGCCATGCATGCCGAGTATTTTGCGGGTATCTCCAAATATGATTATGCTGGCGCGGCATATAAAATCGACTCTTCGTTCACCGTGGCCTTCAGCTATATCCGCTTTGGAGTGGATAATATTATGAATACCACTGAACTGATTGATAATTACGGCAATATCGATTATGACCGCATCTCCTATTTCTCTGCTGCCGACAATGCTTTCCTGCTGAGTTTTGCCTATAACTTCAAACAAGTGAAGGGCTTGTCTGTGGGGGGTAACGCCAAAATCATCCGTCGTCGTATCGGTGACTTTGCCGGTGCTTGGGGCTTCGGATTGGACTTTGGCCTGCAGTATGTGAATAAAGGATGGCAGGTAGGAGTAATGCTGCAAGATGGTACAGGTACTTTCAATGCTTGGAGTTATACCTTGACCGACCGTGTAAAGGAAGTGTTTCTGCAAACGGGCAACGAGATACCAGAAAATTCTTTGGAAGTGACAGTGCCCCAGTTGATTATGGGTGGCGCTAAATATGTTGAACTGGGAAAGGGCTTTAACGCAACTTTCGCCTTGAATACGGATTTTACTTTTGATGGAAGAAGAGATAATATCTTGAGTACCAAATATTTCACCTTTAATCCGCATTTTGGAATGGAGTTCGCCTACAAGAAAATTGTAGCTTTGCGTGCCGGTATCGGCAATTTCCAGAAGGAGACGGATTTCGACAATAAAACCAAGGTGACCTGCCAGATTAATCTGGGCGTGGGCCTCAATATCAAGGATATTGTCGCTATTGATTACGCTTTTACGGATATCGGCGATGTCTCTATCGCCTTGTATTCTCATATTTTCTCTTTAAGAATTGGTATTAATTCATTCTCAAAACTGAAAAAGAAAAAAGTCACTTATATAGAAAATTGATTTTCGCTAAACTCCCCTCGAGCGCATAGCGCGAGAATCCCCTTGAGGGCACAGCCCGAAACTCCCCTCTGCATGAATGCAGACTCCCAGCAAAGCACTCCTCTAAATAATAAAAAATGCAACAGCCCCTTGCCGAAATATTGAGACCTAAGACCTTGGATGCTTACATCGGGCAGGAACACCTGATGGGGCCTGGTGGAGTGTTGCGGCAAGCGTTGGAGAATGACACCATTTACTCCATGATTTTGTGGGGTCCTCCAGGCGTTGGCAAAACTACGCTGGCCCTGCTGATTGCCGAGGTGACTGGTGCGGATTTCTATATGCTGAGTGCCATCAGTTCCGGGGTAAAAGATATTCGTGAGATTTTGGATAAGGCGGAAAAATCCGAGAAGAAATCTATCCTTTTTATCGATGAAATCCACCGCTTCAGCAAGTCACAGCAGGATTCTCTGCTGGGAGCTGTGGAGCGTGGTGTGGTGACCCTGATAGGTGCCACTACCGAGAATCCTTCATTCGAGGTTATCTCTCCGTTGTTGTCCCGTTGTCAGGTTTATACGCTGAAATCATTAGAGAAGTCTCATTTAGAGAAGATTATCCAATCAGCGAAAAGCTATCTGGAGGAGCACTTGTCCTGCCGCATAGATTTTAAGGAGGTGGAGGCACTGATGCGCTATTCCGGTGGCGATGCTCGTAAACTCATCAATGCCATCGAGTTGGTGACAATGGCCACACCGCCTACAGATGGCTTGCTGGTGATTACCAATGACTTGGTAACAAGGGTTATACAGAAGAATCTGGCCATTTACGATAAGAAAGGCGAACAACATTACGACATCATTTCGGCTTTTATCAAGTCGTTGCGCGGCAGCGACCCGAATGCGGCGGTGTATTGGATGGCGCGTATGCTGGTGGCTGGCGAAGATCCCCTGTTTATCGCCCGCCGTATGATCATCCTCGCCTCCGAGGATATTGGCAATGCCAACCCCAATGCCTTGCTACTGGCGAACAATTGCTTTCAGGCGGTGCACCATATCGGCATGCCTGAAGCTCGTATTGTGTTGTCGCAAACCGCTGTATATCTGGCCTGTTCGCCAAAGAGCAATGCCTCCTATATGGCTATTGATGAGGCGATTGCATGGGTAAAAAGGACTGGCGATCTGCCCGTACCTTTGCATTTGCGCAACGCACCCACCAAGCTGATGAAGGAGCTGGGCTATCATGATGGCTACAAATATGCCCATGAATATGCAGGTAACTTTGCCGACTTGGAGTTCCTGCCGGAAGCTATTAGCGGAAAGAAATTTTATGAGCCAGGTAACAATACCCGCGAGAATGAGTTGCGCCGCTATCTGAAAAATTGCTGGAAAGACAAGTACAAGTATATAATTCTGTTACTTATCTCCTTGTTCAGCTTCCGTTTCTGTTTCGCCCAGGATATGCACTATTCGCAATTCTATACTGCACCGTTGGAGCTGAATCCGGCACAGACGGGTTGCTATGACGGTTTATTTCGCTTCGGCGCCAACCAGAAAACACAATGGCTCTCTGTCACAAAGCCTTACGTTCATTTCAGCGTCTATGGCGATGTGCCGGTGATACGTGACCAGCAACATCGGCAGCAGTTCAGCGTTGGTGTGAATGTCAACTGCGATTATACGGGCGACTCGCGCTATAATAGCGTGCAGCCCTACGTGAGCCTGTCCTACATGAAGGCAATAGGCCGCAAAAGTAGGCATAAGTTGGGCATAGGCATGTATTTCGGCTTTATCCAGCGCAGCATCAACTATAGTGCTATGACCTTCGATGAGCAGTTTGTGAACAATATTTTCAGCTCTGAAAATCCTGTGTCAGAGAATTTTGGTAAAGAGAAAGTCTTTTTTTTTGATTGTGGGGCAGGGGCCTTGTGGAATTTCTCTCCCAACAAGACCGACCGCTATACAATTGGCGTGAATGTCAAGCATTTAACGCAGCCTAATCAGGCTTTCAACGACCGTGCGACACGCCTGCCACTCAATATTAATGCTTATTTTCTTTCCACTATTCGTGTGGTGGATGATGTGGCCCTACAGCCTGCGGTTTATGCTGAGGTGCAGAAGCAGTTTTACGAGGTGGTTTTCGGCACCAATGTGGAGTATTTTCAGATGAAAAACAGTTATACAGTGGTATTTTCCATCGGGGGAGGTGCCTTTTACCGATGGAATGACGCACTGATTTTGGATTTTTTTTTCGAGTGGCAACGGCTGCGCTTAGGGCTTAGTTACGACATTACTTTGTCGAGTTTGGTTCCCGCTAACCATGCCCGTGGAGGACTGGAACTGTCTTTGAATTACGTGTTTAAGCGGAAACGCATTACTAAGCTGGGCAAGGAGCCTTGTCCGTTTGATATTATGTAGTGGCCAGTGGTCAGTGGTCAGTGATCAGGGGGATAGAGATAAGGGGATAGTGGATAGGGATTGTGAATTGTGCATTGTGCATTGTGAATTGTATAAATTGATGTATTATCGGATGAAATTTTTGGTTTGCACGCTTCTGCTCTGTGTGTTCTGCATCGGAACGATGTCGGCTCAGAATGGCCTGTCGTTGGCGGAACGCAAAGCATTGGCGGATAGCATCAAAAAACACAACTTGCCCTACACAATTACCCGCCTTCCCGACAATATCAACAGCCCTTTCTCTGAATACAACCCGCTTTTGCTCTCCGATTCGCTCTTTTTCTTCTCCTCCATGCGTTCGGAAGTGGATGATGACAATGAACTATTCTTCGATACGCATTGGTCCAGCAAGATTTATCAGGCTGATTATAAAGATGATAACTATTTGAATGTTAAAACTTTACCTTCGGTGATTAATAAAGGGAAATATTATCATCCGAATTTCTGTTTCAACAAGGCCCAGGATTATATGGTGTTTTCTCGTTGCTACAGAACTGTAAATGAAGAACTTGTGTGTGATTTGTACGAAAGTCACAAGCAAAAGGGTAAATGGGGTAAAGCGGAATTGCTGGGCAGCGACATCAATGGCAAGGATTTTAGCAGTACCCAGCCTTTTCTGGCGGAATTGGAGGATTATGCGGTACTATATTTTGTGTCGAATCGCCCTAATGGCCAGGGTGATATGGATATCTGGTTTTCTATTTGTAAAAATGGAAAGTATGAGACTCCTATTAATGCGGGTAACGGCATCAATACGGCGGGTAATGAGGTGACCCCCTTTTACGATGTGCACACAAATACGCTGTATTTCAGTTCTGACGAATGGCCTGGAATTGGAGGCTATGACATCTTCCGCAGTCAGGGTGGTTTGTGCAGTTGGACGACCCCAGTAAATATGGGTGTTCCACTTAATTCCGAGGAGAATGATATTTATTTTGCTGTAAATCAGAATGGTAAGTCTGGATATTTGTCGTCCAACCGGCCTTATGACGCTACGCATTGGGAAGATACCTGCTGTAATGATATTTACCGTTGGGAAAATTTGTTAAAAGAAAAAGACACGTTGGAAGTCAGCCAAGATTCAGTCCTCATGGTCATTAAAGATTTCTTCCCGCTCAACCTTTACTTCGACAATGACCAGCCCGACCCTAAAACCTTAAAAGACACAACCACAGCCCGATATGCTGCCTTGCAGATGGAGTATGGCCGTCAGAAAGCACAGTATCTTGCTGCAGCGGTCAATGCGGAGGAAAAACAGTGGTTGGAAAGTTTCTTCGATGATTCATTAGCGGCTTGTCGTTCAAAGGTACAGCAGTTGCTTTCGTTTGTCGAGGAGCGTTTGGCACAGGGACAACGTATTACCTTGAGCATTGAAGGCTATGCCAGCTCTCTCCATAATTCCGATTATAACCGGCATTTGTCGCAGCGCCGCATTGTCTCATTGCTCAATGAGTTAAAGGCCTACAATGGTGGGGTTTTAAGACGCTATATTGAACAAAAACAACTGATTATTAAAGAATTGCCATACGGAAGTTCCAAGGCTGAAACAATACAAGGCGATGCTGTCCATGGTCGCCAAGCCATACTCCAACGCAAAATTATCGTTTGGGATATCGAGATGAATTAAGAACTGAAAGCTAAGAATTTAAAATCTCTTCTAACCTTTGATTTCATACCAGATAATTTGATTGTAGTAGGAGCGTACCTCTGGCACGCTGTTATACATTTCTGTTCATCATTTGCTATGCGGCGCGTGCCGCGATGCGGCCGAAATTGCGGTGTAACCGCAACCGACGCATAGGACGAGTTATGGATTGTTTATTTGGTCGCGGCGAGTGGCTCGTGTGCACCGAAGTGTATTGCCAACCGCCGCGAAAGGGAGAGACCATAGCTGATGCTAAAATTCTCTGGCCAAAAATAGAAATTTCAACAAGACTAAAAGGGATAATACAGATATAATTGTTCCATCAACTAATTAACTAATTTGCTAATTATCTAATTATCTAATTGCCTCTGCGATATTTCGGGCAATCGTCAGACGGCCAGTCTGGGTGTAATGCTCTGTCGGAAAATCGCGCTCAAAGAAGTCCGCATCACGTACGACATTGTAGTTGTCAATCACAGTAACACCCTGTGACTGATAACGATCCATGATGTATTGGTTGTTCTGTTTCATCAACTGAGGCAATTCTGGTCCTACCAAAGCTTCAATCTGATCCATATTGTCGGCTAAAATATTGAAAACCAGTTTCCAACCTCTTTCTTGGCACAGCTTTACAATTCTGTCAAAGTCCTTGATACGAGGGTTCTTGTCATCCAGTTGATAGGCGAAATCCTTGATGTAGTGGCACGCCAAGGCGATGGTGTCCCAAGAAGGGTAGGTCCCATCAAATAACATGCCGCTTTTACCGAGAGCACGGTCCCATTCGGAGGCGTTGTGATAAGGGAAATCGGGTATATTGAATCGTTGTCTTTTCAGATCTTTCCGTACTTTATGTCCTCGTTCTTCCTCGGTCCAGTGGGTATATCCCTTGAATGCCAGCAATAGGCGCTTGTATAGAGCTGGGGCTTGTTTCATCAATACCTGCTCTTTCTGCAAAGCTGTCTCCAAATCGGAGTTAATCCATTCGCTGGAGAAGGAGCGCATGTTGACGGTGACAACAGCGGTCTTGACTGCGCTTTCCTGGGGAATATTCCACATGATATCATAGAAAACGCCGGCATGGCAGGCATCTTTGGCCAAATTGCAAACTTTATGGTCGGGTAGGAGGTCATCCAGCATCATACAGATATAACGTTGGTCGCTGTCGGCTTCGCAGAATGAATGGTTGGAGGATTCTCCTAAGTATATGATGTCACCGCCTTCAAGAGCCGGCTTTTGCGATAAGTTTATCAGCGAACATTGCTCTTTCAGGTCTTTAGGGTAATAGGTGTAATAATATAGCACGTCCAAAACCGCCAATACCGCTATCAGCAGCAACAACTTCATGCCAATTTTACGAAGGGTATTTTTGGTGTTCTCTTTCATCAGAATTGGAAATAAATAAACGGATATTGTTGGACGGATGAAAATACGATGATGGCGAAAATCATCAGAGCATAAATACTCCAGCGTACAAGGCCGGTTTTCTGGCTGCACCACTGGTCAAAGCGGCTTTGGCGAATCAGAATATCCAGAAGTATGAAAAGTATCAGGGCTACCCATACAATGGTGCTGATCTGTAGTTGCATGGGCTGGGTAAAGTTATGATAGAGTGCGGAATACAGTTGATGCAGGCTGTCGAAAGATGGGGCACGGAAAATACTCCAGAGAAAGGTGACAATGATGAAAGTTTTGAGGATGTTGAGTCCTTTGAGAATGCTTTTTCCGCTTTTACTGCTGATTTTATCGAAGATATGAATACTGCGGAGCGGCCTTTCCAGACAGAGTAACACCCCGTAGGCGAAGCCCCAAATCATAAAGGTCCAGTTGGCACCATGCCAGATGCCGCATACGGTGAACACTATCAGCGTGTTGAGCGCCCAACGGGGAATGCTGACACGGTTGCCACCCAAGGGAATGTACAGGTAGTCGCGGAACCAGGTGGAGAGGGAAATGTGCCATCTGCGCCAGAATTCCTGAATGCTGTCTGACAGATATGGGGTTTTGAAGTTGTCAATGAGCGTGAATCCCATGGCTAAGGCGCAGCCCAAAGCAATGGAGGAATAGCCGAAGAAGTCGCCGTAAATCTGGAAGGAATAGAATATCATGCCCAACAGAATATCAGCGCTGCTGAAAGCATGAGGGTCTTCATAAATTTGGTCCACATAGGCACCCAAATTGTCGGCCACCACCATCTTCAGAAAGAGGCCGAAAAGAATGAGTCTCAGTCCGTTAGCGATATTGTCGTATTGCAGTTTCTTCTCGCGATGCAGCTGAGTGAGCAGGTTCTGCGGGCGCTCAATGGGACCCGTGACCAATTGCGGATAGAACATGACGTACAGGGCGTAGTAGCCGAAATGACGTTCCGCTTTTTGATGTCCACGATATACCTCGATGACATAGCTTAGGCTCTGGAAGGTATGGAATGACAGACCGATGGGCAGGGCGATATTGAGTACCTGCTGCGGGTGCGACCAGCCGAAATGTTGGGCTAAAGCTACCAAATTGGCACTGCAGAAGTTGAGGTATTTGAAGATAAACAGAACCGCACAAGTGGATATAATGCTGACAATCAGGCATGTCCTCTTCTTCGAGGGTGAGTCTTTCCATTTGAAAATCAGGAGACCTGCCGTATAGTCTATTAGAATCGTTATCAGTAAGATGAGTATATATTTGGGAATGAACCACATATAGAAGAAGCAGCTGGCAGCTAAAAGAAGTAGCCAGCGGAACTTATGCGGAAGCAGATAGAACAGCAGGGTGACTATCGGGAAGAAAATCAGAAATTCTATCGAGTTGAAAAGCATCGAATAGTGTTTTCAGCTTAGTATTTGAATTTACTACCGCCGACAAATTCGCGCAAGATGGAGGTGCCGGGGATGTTCTCTTCTTGAATTACCTTGAAATACGACAGGAATTTCAGCAGTCGGTAGGCCTCGGCAAATTCAACACAGTTTTCTGGTACGGCCAACAGAATGGGAATAGCGTATTTCTTCAGTACGCCCATTTCGCAAATCAGTGAGGTATTGAACATGGCGTCAGCATTCTCTTGGAAAGGGAAGATGTTGCGGTTCTCGCCACGACGCACGCTGGGCCAGCGACTGATGGTCTGCTGAGCCGAATACCCACGGTAGTTGTAATCTCGTATAATTCTACGTATCAGTCTGTTATCTGTTGTAGGAATAGGGTTCTGTCGGTCGATGGAGATACAAGTGAGAGCCGACACGAATAGCTTGAATTTGATGTTGTCATCAATTTGTTCGGTCAGACGGGGGTTCAGGCAGTGGATACCTTCTATCACCAATATGGAGTTGGGACGCAGCTGTATGGTATTGCCTTTCCAAATTTTTTTGCCAGCGGAAAAATCGAAAGTGGGCAGCGGCACCTCCTCGCCTTGCAGCAGGCGGTTCAGCGTGTCGTTAAACAGCTTCAGATCAATGGCATCCACAGACTCGAAGTCGTATTCTCCGTTTTCATCCTTGGGAGTCTCTTCGCGTTCCACAAAGAAATCGTCCACGGAAATTTGCACAGGATCGTAGCCTAAAATGCCCAACTGCACCGACAAGCGCTTGCAGGTCGTGGTTTTTCCTGAACTGGACGGTCCGCTGATGAGCACCACCTTGGATTTACGCTCGTGAATCTGGTCGGCGATTTTTGCTAAAAGTTTCTCGTGATAGGCTTCGGTAATGAGGATGGTGTCTTGGATTTTGCCTTCGGCTATTTTTTTGTTCACATTGTAAACATAGGGTATGCCGATAGTGTTGGCCCATTTTTTGTAATCTTGGTAAACAGAAAACAATTTGGGCACCTGATGGGTGTGCGAAAGGGTGGTAGGATGCTGTGGTTGAGGTACTTTTAGCAACATTCCCGATTCGTATAACTCCAGACCGAACAAATGAATGACCCCTGTTGAGGGTGCTAAATTGCCGAAATAATAGTTGACAGTATCTCCTAACTTGTAAATGGACGTGTAGATGCGGGTGCGGTTGCGTAACAACTCGTATTTGTCTTCAAGTCCTTCATCCTTAAACAGTTGAACGGCTTCTTTGGAAGGAAGTTCCACTCTTTCGAAGGGAATGTTACTTTCCACGATTTCCCGCATGCGTTTATACAGTCGGCTGACCAGAGCTTGGTCGAGTGGCTGATCCAAATTGTCCAATTCGCAGTATTTTCCACCTGAAATGGAGTGTAAAATCTTAAGTCTCACATATTTAGGCAGGGTTTCTTTGACGGCTTTATACAAGATAAAATAGACCGAACGGGTGTACATAAGATGTCCGTAGGAAGAGGTCATGTCGAAAAACTGCACCGTACAGGGCTTGTGAATTCGATAGGCACACTCGCGTACCTTGTTGTTGATAAGTGCCCCCATAACAGGGTATTCCAAACGGATATTTTCTTCTTTTGCTAACTGTTGTACCGTCATTCCAAAAGGAATGGTCAGGGTTTTATTGGTGTTTTGAATATCTACTGTAATCATGAGTTGAAAAATTTGTTGCAAATGTACGGCAATTTTTTTTATGAGATGTCGTTTTTATTTGTAATTTTGCTTTTTTGTATTAATAAAACTGACGATATGACATTTACAGCTTTGGCGAACCCGATTTTTGAGCAGGTCATTAAGGATTATCATCAGACGGACAATGTGGATGCTCCGATTCGAAATCCATATTCCGCTGGCAGTATTGAGGCTGATTTGTACTTGAAATGCTGGATTGATACGGTGCAGTGGCATCTGGAAGATATTATCCGTGACCCGAATATCGACCCGGTGGAAGCCTTGGCACTGAAGCGACGGATTGACCGTAGCAACCAGGAACGCACGGATCTGGTGGAGACTATCGACAGCTATTTTTATACGAAATATCATGAGGTGAAAGTGGCCGAAAATGCCACCATCAACACGGAAAGTCCTGCTTGGGCTGTGGACCGTTTGAGTATTTTGGCACTGAAAATCTATCACATGCGTGAGCAGGTGGAACGTCAGGATGCCAGCGAGGAACACCGGCAGCTGTGCCAGCAAAAACTGGATGTATTGTTGCAGCAGCAGGTGGACCTGAGTACCGCTATTGATCAGCTGTTGGCAGATTTCGAGGCGGGACGCAAGTACATGCGTGTGTACAAGCAGATGAAAATGTACAATGACCCCAGCACTAATCCTGTTTTATACGGCAAAAAGTGAAACCGCATCTGCTCATTTTCCGTTTTTCCGCTTTGGGCGATATTCTGATGTCGGTGCCTGTGATTGATGCTTTGGCCCGGCAATATCCCGATTTGCAAATCACGGTGGTGAGCCGTCCCTACGTGGGACCCGTAATGCGAATGCTGCCACAGAATGTGTCGTTTGTCGGGGTGAATCTGAAGAATTACAAGGGCTTGCCGGGAATCCGAAGGCTTTATAAAGAGTTGAAGACTTTGCAACCCTGTGCTATTGCGGATTTTCATAATGTACTGAGAACCATTTGTTTAAGAAATTTCTTTAGACTGGATGGAATACCGACGGCCTATTTTGATAAGGACCGACGCCAACGGAAAAACTTTATCAAGGCGAAGGTGAAGACTCAGCAGCGTACATCATTCGAGGGTTATCAGCAGGTGCTGGCGGAGTTGGGCTATCCAGTGCGGATAGACTGGCATCAGCCGTTTTCGTTGTTTGGAAATGAAGCGATTGCAAAAGAAAATGCCATCGGCGTGGCTCCTTTCGCTGCCCATCAGGGAAAGGTTTATCCTTTGGATAAGTTAGAGCAGGTGGTGGCAGAACTCTCCAAACATCTGCATGTCTATCTGTTTGGCGCAGGTGCGGAAGAAAAAGCCTTGATGGAACAGTGGGAACAAAAATACCCGAATGTGGAGTCTGTGGTGGGCCGCTTGGCCGACATGGGCGAGGAACTGCGGCTGATGAGCCGTCTGCGACTTGTGTTAGCCATGGACAGTGGCAATATGCACCTGGCTTCATTGGCAGGCGTTCCTGTGGTAAGTGTCTGGGGTGCCACGCATCCTTTAGCTGGCTTCTTGGGTTGGGGCCAGTCGATGGACAATGTGATACAGGAAGACCTTCCATGCCGCCCCTGCAGCATCTATGGCAACAACCCCTGTAAATATGGTGATTATCGCTGCCTGACAGGCATTTCTCCCGAGCGTGTTATAGAAGCGGTGAATAGGATATTAGAGTAGTGACGTGCCATGGCGTATTTCTATGATTTTTCCACCACTCCCTTAATCTCTTGCACCTCTCGATAGAGGAAGCCTTGGACTGAAAAGAATTCGGGTTTAGGAAGTACGCACTACCAGAAACTATACAAGTGAGCGAACTGGGTGCGACATGAAACTGTAGCTACTGTTTTGCGGCTGTCTCTTCCTTTTCAATCCGAAATCCGATTCTCCTGCGAGAATTCTCCTCGTCACGTTCCGTTTTTTCCGCATGAAGTTCCGCCAAAGAGTCTTGAATAAGGTCTATTTGCAGGGTCGTGGCTTCGTTGATGTCGTTCTGGTCACGAAGAATGTCATCAACATAATGGCTAAGGTCATCAACACGTCTTGTAAGCTGTTCCACCCGCGAATTGGTTGCCGACAGTTCCGACAATGCCTGCCGCATCAGTACAAACGCCCGCATAATATTGATGTTCATTTGGATAGCCTCCTTGGAGTTCAATACTGAACTAAGCATAGAAACTCCTAATTCTGTAAAAGCGAACGGCTGTTTTCGCATCCCCATCTTTATTGTATTTGAAACCGCGGTTTGCGACATCAAACTATTGGAAGTCGCAATTTGCGACCTCCAATTCTGAAATTCGTCCTTCGACAATTGAAACATAAAATCAGGAGGAAATCGTTCCATATTCCTTTTTACTGCTTCATTCAACCGTTTGGTCTCTACGTTATACAAATCAGCGAGGTCCCGGTCAAGCATCACCTTTCGCCCTCTTATTTCGTATATTCGGGAGCGGATGGTCTCAATGGTACTTTCTATAGGCTTCAATGCAGTTTCAGTTTCCATATAATTTACTATTTAATGAAGCCGCAAAGATACAAAAACCAAAATGCAAAATCAAGCCCTTTTGAAAATTATTTTATTGAAAGCCAATATGTTAAACTGGTATATTTTAACAAAAAAGTGGTCGTTTTTTCTATGTGAAACCACATACGTGTGAAAAAGTGCCATTTTTGTCTATGCCAGATTTTGGCATAGACGGTAGATCTTTCGGAGAATTTAGAGTTTTTTCCCACTATGCTTTATATCAGCGACACCAGCACAAACAACCAGTGCGCTGATATGCCGGCGATGAGGCCGCCAATAGTGTGGGAGATAATGGCCTTGGATATCAGTTTGCGGTAGCCGAGAGAGTCCAACATGCCGGTGTGGGTGCTCAGAAAACCGCTCCAGCACATGCCCATGGCGGTGAATACGGCAATGGCGTTGGCGGTAATCAAACCAGAAGTATCAAAGGCAGGAATCAGACCGATGGCGGCGCCTACAGCTCCTAAGGCGGTAATCGGGAAGGCTATCAGTTCGGGATGGTCGAAACCAAAGAGCCATTGGAAAATAAAGTCTATTTTGGAGGCTAACCAGGGCAATACGGGTACACCTTCGTAGGCTGCGCCGGTATAGCCGTCGGCAGGGGCATTGAATGTGATCATCATTACAATGGTGGAGATGATCAGCACACCAGGGATGATGGATAAGCCAATCTCCACACCGCTCTTGCCACCGTCCAACATGGCGTTCAACGTGCGCAAAAATGGGCCTTTTTTCTCTTCTTCTTCCAGATTTCCTTGTGCGACTTGTGCTTTATCAATATTCTCAATTTTTTCGGTTGTGGGTTCCGCAAGGTTTCCTGGCATCGGAGAATCCAATTCCGGATAGGATTTCAGTGTCAAGTACTGCATCATACGGGTGGTGACAATACTGCCAATGAAAGCGCCGGCCAAACCGACTAATGCTCCACTACCATAGCCGCGACCAGTCATGAAAGCCACAACCACCAAACCCATGCCAAAGGAGGTGCCGAAGTTGGTCAAAGAGGCCATCTGATACTGCTTGAAATACTGTCTGAAGGTCTTGTCCTTCGACAAGGTGATGATGGCAGGGTTGTCGCTCAGAAAGGTCATCACAGCGCCTAAAGAGGCTACGCCGGGCAGGTTGTAGAGTGGCTTCATCAGCGGTTTCAGCATCTTCTCCAACAGCACTACCACACCAAACTCCACAAACAGCTTGCTGATGGCACCTGTCATCACGGTGATGGCCATGATGTAGAAAACTGTTTCGAGCAGCAGATGATAGGCCGTGTTCATGAAGGTGTTCAGCATGTTCGGCAAGCCCATGGGAATGGACAAGCCGATGAAAAAGCCGAAAAAGATAACCAGAAAGATGACCAGCTCATGGGTACGGCGGTATGCCCTCACCATATAATGCATGACATTATTTCTGGAAATTCGGTAAATCTGATGCAGAATATTGTTGTTTCTGAAATTGAAGGGTGCCATATTGCTTTGTTATTTTAATCTTTCGGGTAAATATTTCAAAAAGTTGATTTTCCAGGTGGCACCTACGTTGACCTGCAAAGTGCCATGTCCTTCATCGGGAATCCTGTATGAAACAGTTTCGTTGGGAAGTATTTCGGGACGGTAAAGTACGCTGTTGGCCACAAAGGCGTGGATACGCAAATCACGATAAGTTGCGGGTCTGAACTCGATGCCAAGACCATAGAAGTGATAGTTGTGTCCCGCGGGTATCATCACATCCATCGGTTTCTCAGTATAGAAATCTTCGGCGAAGTTTTGGTCGTAACCACCTTTGGCAAAAAGGTTTACACTTGGACTGACATGCCAGTCCAATCGACCTACCACGGTGAAGTCGCGGAAGAAGTGCTTGAAGCTGGCAGCTCGGTTCTGGTAGTCAATATAAATCGACCATTTGTCGAACGAGAGTTTATTGCCCAATGCGATGTAATTCACGAAAGAACCACGCTCATATTCCATCAGGTTGATGGAATACAAAGCGGTGAAAGGACCGTAATTGCCATTCCAGTACAGGTTGTATGAAAACAGACCTTTCTTCCATTCGCTACCTGTGCCTTCATAATAAATATATGGTGAGTTGGCAAACTGGAAGGCGATTTTGTTTTTCTTCTGTTTGTCGGTATAGGAAACGGAAACACCCAGTTGGAAACAATGGATGATGCCCCAGAAATGGGTGTAGTAATACACATCAATGGGTGCTGCATCGTACTCAAAACCACCAACATAGAGGGCTTCTTTGCCCATGCGTATCGCCCATTGGTCATTGAAGCGGTATTGGATGTACAGGAAGTCGGTGTTGTCGAAAAAGCTGACCGAACCGGCTTTGGGAATGATGCGCTGGCGGAAGAAATAGGAGATGTGGTTGCCGATATCTCCGCCAATCAGAAAGTTGAAATATTGGCCGTGGAAGCCGTAGTTGCTGTTCCAGCCGGTCTCATCCATATGATAGGTGATGGGGTCGTTGGTGTTATCCCATTGGTAAGTGCCTAAGTATTCCAATTCAGCCCTCGCCTCGAAACTTAAGGTGGTGAAACGGTGGCTTATTTTCTTCTTTGTCGTGTCAGTTTCCTGCGCTTGAGAAAAAAATGGCAGAATAATCAGCAAAAATAGTCCTGTGTATAACTGTAACTTTCTCACAATCAGTTGTTTATTGTTCTTAATTTGAAAGGACAAATTTACATAAAATTCCAAAACTATTCACAGCTATATGAAATTTACTGTAGGAATGCAATTTGTTGTGTCCGATTTCATTGTAGGGACGCGATGAATCGCGTCCGCTCTGTGTATCGGTGTTTTCTGCACTCATTCATCAATGAACTGATGTTGCCAATGTATGCAGGCCTTTAGGTCTGCAGGGCTCGATAGTCCAGGGCAAGGTGCGAGGTAAGAGGTACGAGCACCGACACCCTGGGAAGATGAGTGCACACCGTCACCGAATCCCGTCAGGGATTCCATGTCAATAGAAATTGGAATTGTCATACATCACGGTCGCGGCGTGGGTTATATATGCACCGAAGCAGAAAATGTGACCGCCGCGAAACGGTATTGTTGTAGCCGATGGAAACTCTCGTGCGGTAGCTTTGATTAGCCGATTATTTAAGTTGACAGTTGTGAATTCTGAATTCTAAATTCAAATTATAATTAACTAATTATCACATTTACTAATTTGCTAATTAATAGTGTACGCCAGAGCTTCTTTCATCGAGTCAAAATAATGGAACCTCATGCCATCGATAAAGTTCTCCTTGATGTCATCGATGTCTTTCTTGTTGTCGGAGGACAGCACAATATCGTAGATGCCAGAGCGCTTGGCAGCAAGAATCTTCTCCTTGATACCGCCCACGGGCAGTAACTTGCCACGGAGGGTAATTTCGCCGGTCATGGCAATCTTGTTACGCACCAAGCGACCAGTATAGGCGGAAATCATGGCGGTGAGCAGGGTGATACCGGCGGAGGGGCCGTCTTTCGGGGTGGCACCTTCGGGCACATGTACATGTATCTTCTGCTTCTCAAAAGTCTCGTCGCTAATGCCATACTCTGAGGCATGGGCTTTGAGGTACTCGTAGGCAATGGTGGCCGACTCCTTCATCACATCGCCCAAGTTGCCGGTCATGGTTAAACCGCCTTTGCCGGGACTGGTTATAGCCTCCACAAAGAGTATTTCCCCGCCGACGGCAGTCCAAGCCAAGCCAGTGGCCACACCGGGACAGTCGTTGTTGAAAGACTTCTCTTTTTGGAAGATGGGAGAACCCAGCAATTCTTGCAGGTCTTCGGAATGGACTTTCTTCTCCATCTCACCGGTTTTTACCAGCTGGGCCGCTCTCTTGCGGATGATGCGGGCGATGGTCTTCTCCAACAGACGCACACCCGATTCGCGGGTGTATTCCGTGATAATCTGTTCAATAACTTTATCGGGGAAAGATAATTCGCTCTTCTTGATGCCGTGCTCTTTCAACTGCTTGGGAATGAGATGTTTCTTGGCAATCTGAACCTTCTCTTCCAGCAAGTAGCCAGGTATGTCAATGATTTCCATACGGTCGAGCAGGGCAGGGTGGATATTGCCCAGGTTGTTCGCTGTGGCAATGAAGAGTACCTTCGACAAGTCGAAGGTGGTCTCCAAATAGTTGTCGTAGAAAGCACTATTTTGTTCTGGGTCAAGAACTTCGAGTAAGGCTGCGGAGGGGTCGCCTTGTACGGTCATGCCCGTCACCTTGTCGATTTCGTCGAGGACAAAAACAGGGTTGGAGCAGCCGGCCTTGCGCATGTTCTGGATGACACGGCCAGGCATGGCACCGATATAGGTCTTGCGGTGTCCACGGATTTCCGATTCGTCGTGCAGGCCGCCTAATGACATGCGGATGTACTTGCGGCCAAGGGCGTCGGCAATGGAGTGACCTAAAGAGGTTTTACCTACGCCCGGAGGGCCTGCCAAACACAAGATGGGCGATTTCATATCGCCTTTCAGCTTCAGCACGGCCAAATATTCAATGATACGCTCTTTCACCTTGTCCAAACCGAAATGGTCGCGGTCCAGAATCTTGTGGGCACGCTCCAAGTCGAAATTGTCTTCGCTGTACTCGTTCCACGGCAGTTCCACCAGCAGCTCCAGGTAGTTGAGCTGTACGGAGTAGTCGGGCGACATGGCATTGGTGCGGCGCAGCTTCTCTAACTCTTTCTCAAACAGCTCTTTGGTCTCCTCGTTCCATTTCTTTTTAGCCGCCTTTTCTTTCAGTTCATTGTAATCTTTCTCGCTGGGCGAGCCGCCTAATTCCTGCTGGATGGTCTTCATCTGCTGGTTCAGGAAATACTCGCGCTGCTGCTTGTCCAATTCCTGTTTCGACTTGTACTGAATCTGGTTTTTCAGTTCCAGCATCTGCAAGTCGTTGTTGAGTAGTTTCAGTACCAATTTGGCACGTTCCTCTATGTCTGCTATTTCCAGGATTTTCTGTTTTTCGTCAACGCTGACTGACAGGTTTGAAGCGACGAAACTTAACAGGAAGGTAGAACTTTCGATGTTGCGGAGGGCGATGGCACTCTCTTGCGGAATTTGTGGCGATTTCTTGATCATCGAAATGGCCGTGTCTCTGATGGAGCCGATAAGGGCGTTGAAAGTGCGTTTGCTCTTGATGGCCGGGTCAAAGTCGTTGGTGATGTATTCGGAAACGTAGGCCTTGTAATAGGGCTCTGTCTGAACCAATTGCTTGATTTCAAAGCGTTTGAGACCACGCACAATGATGGTGACACTGCCATCGGGCATGGAAAGGAAACGCAGGATATGGGCAAGGGTGCCCACAGGGTACATGTCCTCCATCTGCGGCTCTTCCACATCATTGTCCTTTTGCGCTACCACACCGATGGGGTCGTTGCTGCGACTGTATTCCTGTGCCAAGCGTATGGACTTGTTGCGGCCCACGGTGATGGGAATCACCATGCCGGGAAACAAAACAGTGTTGCGTAAGGGCAGTATCGGCAGCAAATCCGGCACTTGTTCGTTTTTCAACGCGTCTTCATCATCTGAGGAGAACAAGGGTATGAAATTAGCTTCGTTATTGATAAAATCGTTGATGAGTGATAAATCGTCCATGCTAAAAAAATTGAACGGCAAAGATACAAAAAAATTAGCAAATCAGTAAATGTGCCAATTTGCTAATTGTTGCTTTTCACTCTTAGTTCTTTATACTTGACTATGAGCTTTTCTTACGCTATTTGTATTCGTATTCGGTGATGTCTGTATAGCTGTCTTTACTGATAGTTTCAGTATGAGTGCAGGTTACAGGGTATTTCCCTTCGTAGGTGTACGAGTAGTTGTCAATATCAGTGCTGCCTTCATCCTCAGGATCACTGCTTAGATATTGCGTTGTTATCTGGATAATATTGTTTTGGGAAAAATAGTCGGCACCTGAATACTCGGCCATTTCTGGAGAGAGATAACCATAGAAAGGATTGTTGTAGCTGTCGTATTTATACTCCATGATTTCTTTTTCAACTTCTTCTGCATATTTTGCTGTACAAATAGCCTTGCTTACGTTGTTCTTATCCCAGGTAAGTTCCCAACTGAAGGTGGCCTCGCCTTTGGCGTTGGACTTAGAAAGACGTCTCTTATACATTTTTTCTAAACTTGAATACAAATGCTCCGGAAGCAAGGAGTGCATGGATGTGAGTTGTTTATCCATATATTCCATGCCCATTCCGAGGAGTTCTATCTTGCTGATTTTACCATTCTGATGGGTAAATACGAGCTTGGTTTGCAATTCATCACCGTCGTAATAGGCCGCTTCCGACAACTCTTTGCCATTGTATTTGAATTCAATACGATAGGTGTAACTATGGCCAAAATTGATGTCAGTAGTGGTGCCGTCTATGCGAACAACTCTTTTCTTGTCGTATGTATAGGTTTCGGTGCTTTCGTATAGCCCGAAATGATGGTCTGTTTTGGCCAGGGTGTTGTTTTTGTTCCACGTCCATTCCTCAGTTAGTGTTCTATTGGAAGTCGTCGTGTTTCCATCGACCGTATAAGAGGAGGAAGTATAAATTTTGCTGATTTTTTTCTTGGGATTGAAGACCCCTTCCTTGTGACAGGATGAAAACAACATGGCAATGCATGCGACAGCCAAAATTGAAAAGAATTTTTTCATTTTTTTTGATATGTTTATTTTGATGAATTTACTTGAAATTCTATTTGTACTCGTACTCGAGGGTATTAGTATAGGAGTAATTTGCTTCCGCTTGTGTATGGCTGGCCGTAAGAGGGAATTTGTCAATGTAGGTGTAATCATAGGTGTATGATTCATTGAAATCACCTTCTTTATAAATGATGTTTTTCTTTACGATGTTGTTTTTAGAGGAGCAGAATCCCCCAAAAATTTCTACACCCTCGGCATCCCAAAAACCATTGTATGGGTTGTTGTAATTGTCATATTGAAATTCTGTGGTAAAAGAATATCCTTCACCATCACCCATTTCTTCTGGTTCTGTCGTTACCATTTTGACAATGTTATCTTTGTCCCAAGTGAATTCATAGACGGTGGCCAAATAACCTTTGCTGCCACATGTCTGCATTTTTTTATCTTGCTCTTCAATGGTTTGATATAGCTGGTCGGGTAAAATAAATCTCAGAGCTCTGATGTGGTTGGTTCCGCTTCCCTTACTCATGTCAAAGTATTCTTCGATTTTTGTGATTTGGTTTTTGTTATGGGTGAATTTATATGTTCCGGTTAAATAATTGTCATAATAATAGGATGCTTCACTCAGTTTGTTATTCTTGTATTTGAATTCTATGGCAAAAGTGGAGTTCTCTGATGGGACTATTCCATCTGCTCGCAAAATCTGTTTTTTATTATTGTAGGAGAAAGTCTCTGTGGAATAAATGTCACTTCCGGAGTAGGTCTCAATTTTTGCAAGGGTATTGTTCTTGTTCCATGTCCATACTTCTTGAAGTTCCTTGCTGAAATTGTGGGTGTTGCCATCTACGGTATAGGAACTGGAACCGTAGATTTTGTGGATTTTTTTCTTGGGATTAAAGATGCCATCTTTGTGACATGCGGAAAACAGCATGGCGATGCATGCAATAGCCAAAATTGAAAAGATTTTTTTCATAGTGTTTCTTTTTGATATGATTATTTTGATGAATTTACTTGAAAATGCAAAGCTACATAAAATTCTTGAAATACTGTGATATGTATTAAATAATTGAGGATTTTTAACTTTTAATTCTTAATTCTTAATTCTTAGTTCTTAATTCTTAATTGACGCCCCTCCTTTGGGCAAAAAAAAACACCCCCGAAAACGGAGGTGCTTTGGTGTCGGAAAAAGAAATTTCCTTAGTTCTTCTTACCGAAGTTGCCGTATTTGCTGCGGAATTTATCCACACGACCGGCGGTGTCAACCAGCTTCATCTTACCTGTGAAGAAGGGGTGTGAAGTGTTGGAGATTTCTAATTTTACCAAGGGATATTCCTTGCCGTCTTCCCAAACAATGGTGTCCTTCGTTGCAACAGTTGACTTGGTCAAGAATGCAATTTCATTGGACATGTCTTTGAAAACCACTGTTCTATACTCTTTTGGATGAATACCTTTTTTCATTATGATTTGGTTTTTAATAGTTAATCAAAATTGGAGTGCAAAAATACAAAAAAAATCAATACAAAAGTAAGTACGACGGAAATTTTGTTTGAAATAGTTTGTTTTGTATATAGTGTTGATTATGAATTATTTATATTTAAGTATTTTTGGTGATGATGAGTAAGGTGAAATAGAATGGCCTTGGTTAATCCATTATTGTTGGAAATCTAGTCCCTCAAAATTTCCATTATCAATAGTTTATTTCTAATTCCTAACATCACCTTTTTTTGTTTACCCACAATTAATTAGCACATTAACTAATTAACCAATTTGCTAATTTGCTAATTAACTAATTGATCACTCCTCCGTCAGCAATGCCAATCCTCCTTGAGCGGTCTCTTTGTACAATGAGGGCAGGTCTTTGCCTGTAAGGTTCATGGTTTTCACCACTTTGTCGAAGCTGATCAGATGGTTGCCGTCGCTCATCATGGCGTAAATGTTGATGTCGAGAGCACGGAGGGCAGCCATGGCATTGCGCTCGATGCAGGGTACTTGCACAAGTCCGCACATGGGATCGCAGGTGAGGCCGAGGTTGTGCTCCATAGCCATCTCGGCGGCATATTCAATCTGCTGCGGACTGCCCCCGAAGAGCTGGTTGGCGGCTACGGCGGCCATCACACAAGCACTGCCCACCTCGCCTTGACAGCCTACCTCTGCCCCTGAAATGGAGGCATTGGTCTTGATGATGTTGGCGAAAAGTCCAGCAGTGGCCAAAGCTCGCAGTATCTCGATGTCACTGAAACCATGGTTTTTCTTCAAATGATACAACACCGCCGGCAATACACCCGATGCTCCGCAGGTGGGGGCAGTGACGATAGTGCTGCCCATGGCATTGCGCTCGGAAGTGGCCAATGCGTAGGCAATGACTAATGCGCGGCTTTGCAGTGAGGGCTTGTAAGAGCTGGCTCTGACAAAGTACTGCCGTGCCTTGCTGCGCAAGTGCAACCCGCCAGGAATAACGCCCTCGGCTTGCAAACCCTCTTCGATGGTATGCTGCATCGATTCCCACATCTGCCCGAGGTACTCCCAAATGTCTTTGTCCTCATGCATGGCCACATATTCCCAATAGGTCAGCCCTTCTTTTTCAATATAGGCCAGGATGTCGCTCATGAACTGATGTTCGTATATGTGCTCCACGCTCTCCTGGGTCTCTTCGTTGGCTAAGCTGCCACCACCCACACTGTAGATGGTCCAGCTGTCATAAACTTTCCCGCTGGCATCCAATGCCTCAAAAAGCATGCCGTTGGTATGGAAAGGTAGCACCACTTCGGGTTTCCAGATGAGCTCCACAGGGATGGGAGCCGACCCGTCAATAATGGCTTTGTCGGTGTGGTGGCCTTTGCCAGTGGCGGCGAGACTGCCATGCAGGGTGACACGGAATTTGGCAGCGGTGGGGTTCTTCTCCCTGAAACTGATGGCTGCCCGATTCGGCCCCAACGTGTGGCTACTCGACGGCCCATAACCTTTCTTATAAATCTTCTTAATCGATTCCATAGTGCGTTATAATTTGTAAATTAGTTAATTAGCAAATGTGTAAGTTGTTTTTTGGGGAGTCTCACTTCGTTCGAGGGGAGTTTCGGACTTCGCCCTCAAGGGGAGTCTCACTTCGTTCGAGGGGAGTTTTTTTTTTTGTTTTTGAATTTTGAATTTTGAACTCACCTTCTCACACCTTTATTACTGCTACCTTCCACCTTCCACCTGCTACCTTTCAACTTTCAGTTTTCAACTTTAAACGCTTTTCTCCACCCGCACCCGCTCTTCCACTCCGAACAGCCGTATGCTGTACGGCCTTTGATAATGCGTCCCTTGCCACACAGCGGACAGGGCTGGCCGATAATACTGTCGGCAGCGGAGGCATTGCTACTATTGTTGCTGCCGCTGTTGTTGCTGTTGATGGCAGAAGAGGACGGGGTGGCAATCTTACGGCGGTCACTGTCATCGCGCAATACCTGCAGCACAATGTCGTTTACCATCTGCTTGAGCTCATCAATGAACTGCTGGGCGGAGTACTGCTTCTGCTCAATCTGTCGCAGCTTCTTTTCCCAAATGCCCGTCAATTCAGCACTTTTGAGCAGTTCCTCACGAATCAGGCTAATCAGTTCAATGCCCGTTGGGGTGGGTTCCAGACTTTTGCGTATCTTCTTGATATAGTTGCGTTTGAATAGCGTCTCAATGATGGCTGCACGGGTAGAGGGACGGCCAATGCCGTTCTCTTTCATCACCTCGCGCAGACTCTCGTCGTCTACGGTCTTGCCAGCCGTTTCCATGGCCCGCAGCAAGGTGGCTTCGGTGTATGGCTTGGGCGGCTTGGTCCATTTCTCGCTCAGGGTTGGTTCGTGGGGGCCGTGCTCTCCCTTGACAAATAAGGGCAACACCCGTTCCTCGTTCTTGTTTTCCTCATCCTCGTCGTCACTGCCCTTGGCTTTGCTCTTGCTGTCGGCCTTGGCCTCGCTTTTGTCTTTGCCCGAAGGGGCTTCTGCCTTGATGACCACTCTCCATCCAGGGTCGAGAATCTGCTTGCCCGTGGTCTTGAACTGCACTTCTTCCACGATACCAGTCACATTGGTGTTGGAAAACACACAATCGGGATAGAAAACGGCGATAAAATGGCGGCAAACCTCGTCGTAAACACAAGCTTCCTGAGCCGGCAGCGGCGATTTTGGGTTCAGTCCCGTGGGAATGATGGCATGGTGGTCGCTGACCTTGCTGTTGTCGAACACTTTCTTGCTTTTGGGCAGCTTCTTGCCTAACAAAGGTGCTGTCAATGCGCTGTAGTTTGTGATGCCTTTCAGGATGCCAGGGCATTTGGGGTAGATATCGTCGCTGAGGTAGGTGGTATCCACACGGGGGTAGGTGGTCAGTTTTTTCTCGTATAAACTCTGAATCAGCTGCAGGGTCTGCTCTGCCGAGAAACCGTATTTCTTGTTGCACTCCACCTGCAAAGAAGTGAGGTCGTAAAGTCTGGGTGGTGCCTCCTTGCCTTTCTTGGTGCTGATGTCGGTAATGGTAAACTCTTTACCGATAATGCGTTGCAAATCTTCTTGGCCTTCTTCCACCGACTGGTACTTGCCCTTGGTGGCGGTGAAGGTGGTGTCGCGATATATGGTGGACAGCACCCAATAGGCGGTGGGCTTGAAATTCTGTATTTCATGGTAGCGCTTCACGATAAGGGCGAGGGTAGGGGTCTGCACCCTGCCGATGGATAGCACCTGCCGGTCTTTGCCGTATTTGAGGGTATAGAGTCTGGTGGCGTTCATGCCCAAAAGCCAGTCACCGATGGCGCGCGACAGTCCCGCCTCATACAACGGCTGGTAGTTGGATTGCTCTTTGAGCTGCTTAAAACCCTCACGGATAGACTCTTCCGTCAATGAGGAAATCCATAGTCGATCTACGGGGCAGTTGACACGGGCTTTCTGCATCACCCAGCGCTGTATCAGCTCACCTTCCTGGCCGGCATCACCGCAGTTGACGATGCGGTCGGCTTTCTGCATTAATCCTTCAATAATGCCGAACTGTTTTTTGATGGAGGGACTGTCAATGAGTTTGATGCCGAATTTGGGAGGCACCATGGGCAGACTGCTGAGCGACCACTGCTTCCACATCGAGGTGTAGTCGTGCGGCTCCTTCAGCGTACACAGGTGTCCGAAGGTCCAGGTCACCTGATAGCCGTTGCCCTCGATGTAGCCGTCGTGCGACTGCTTGGCACCGAGCACATTGGCGATTTCCCTGGCGACACTTGGTTTTTCAGCGATACAAACGATCATTTATAGTTGATAATTGATGGTTAACAATTAATAGTTTAACAGGGTTAATTTAGTGTTTTGATTTTGCAAAATCACGGTGTGTTTTCTGTGTTTTTTTGCGGTGGCAAAATTAGTCATTTCTGCCGAATTGAAGGAGGTAAGTTTTAGAATTTTTTTTCTTTGAAACATTGTAAAAAGAAAAATTAGTTGTACTTATGCTGCTGGAAAATTTTCAAAAAAAAGCCCAATGTGTTGGATAATTTGTTACTTTTGCAGACATAATGGATATTATTTCTCAAAATTATTGCCATATTAAAGAAAATTGTAAAATGAAAAAAATATTATTATTCTGTATTTTGCTGATTGGAGTTCTCTTTTCGAGTGCACAGACACAGAACTACACACTCCAGCAGAACACGATAAACAATCTTTCCATTGTGTTCAATACGCCCAAATTACAGAGCAGTGCGGTGAAAGTCGGAGACGCCCGCTATTCTTCCCTCATCATGGATGGCTACGACAACTCCACGAAAGTGGGTTTCCCGTCATTGCCGGAACTCACCAAGTTGATTGAGATTCCCTTATGCGACGAGGTCAACGTCCATATTGTGTCGGCAGACTACGTGGAATACGATGCTGCTGCCTTGAATGTGCTCTATCCGGTGATGCCCTGCCAACAGAACTATTCCAAGTCCTATACGGGAGAACGTACCTTTAGCAAGAACGAAGCCGTTTATCGCACCGATGCATTCTACACCTCTCAGCCGGAGGTGGTCACTGCCCACAAAATCGGCACCATGCGAGACGTGAATATGGCCAATGTGGTGGTGAGTCCTGTAGCCTACAATCCTGTCACGAACAAGATTAGGGTATATAGCCGTATCGAAGTGGAGATTACTTACGAGAATGCCAACATTCCGGCTACCATGGAGATGAAGAACAAATACTACAGTCCGTTGTTCCATGCTGCCAAGGAGGCCGTCATCAACCCAATGAACATGCGTAGCGAGTTCAACATCACTCCCATCAAGTATCTGATCATTGCCCACGATATGTTTGCCAACAACGAGCAACTGATGTCTTTCGTCAACTGGAAAAAGCGTATCGGCTATCTTGTGGAAGTCGCCTACACGAACACTATAGGCACCACGACCACGGCCATCAGTAACTATATCCGGACGAAGTACACCAACGCCACGGCCGAGAACCCCGCCCCCACCTTTGTCCTGCTCGTCGGCGATGTCGAACAGATACCCGCATTCACGGGCACTCAGAACCACAAGACGGACTTGCACTATGCCACTTGGACCAGCGGCGACCATCTGCCGGACTGCTACTACGGTCGTTTCTCGGCTCAGAACATCAACCAACTGCTTCCGCAAATTGAGAAGACATTGATGTACGAGCAATATACGATGCCGGACCCGTCCTATCTGGGCAAGGCCGTGTTGATTGCCGGCAACGACGACATCTGGGCCCCCACCCATCTCAACGGTCAGATCAACTACATCTTTGACAATTACGTTAACACCACCTCCGCCACGCACAACTACACCACGGTGTACAAGCATTTGTATGACTGCTCCAGCCAGGCTTCGATCATCCGTCAGGAGATCAGCTCCGGATGTGGTTGGATCAACTACACGGCACACGGCTCTGGATACGGCTGGAACGAGCCCGCGTTCACCTGTGACCACGTGCCATATATGAACAATGCCGACAAATACGGTTTTATGATCGGGAACTGCTGTCTGTCCTGCACCTTTGGAGACCCTGAGTGTTTTGCCGAAATGCTCTTGCGTGTCCCCGACAAAGGGGCTGTCGGCTATATCGGCGGTTCCGACATCACTTATTGGGATGAGGACTTTTACTGGTCTGTCGGCTTCCGCAGCACCATAGACTCCACCCCGACATACAATGCCAACCATCTGGGTGCCTACGACAGAATCTTCCACACGCACGGCGAGAATCACGATGCCTGGGTCACCAGCATCGCGGGCTACATGACTGCCGGAGATCTGGCGGTGGAAGGCTCAAGCTCAGATCTAAAGCTTTACTACTGGGAGGTTTACCACCTGATGGGCGACCCTTCCCTGAAACCCTATTTGGGCATTCCATCCAACTTGACCGTCAACTCCGACGAGTTTCTCTTGGTGGGCAGCACCAGCTATGACGTACAAACCGTGCCCTACGCCTACGTGGCCCTGACCTACAACAACGAGTTGATAGCAGCCGCCTTCACGGATGCTTCCGGTTATGCCAGCCTCACCTTCAGCGCTGTCAACATCACGGGGAATTATGAGTTGGCAGTATCGGCACAAAACCACATCCAATTCTTCAAGACTGTGCAGGTCATTGCCCCGACGGGCCCCTTTGTGGCCGTTTCTTCTTTTTCCTTGTCGGAGCAGAGTGTTCCGCAACCAGGCTCCACTGTTTATATGGATGTGGCCTTGACTAACTACGGTGTAGCTACAGCCTCCAATGTGACCACCACGCTCAGCAGCAACTATCCTGGTGTCACCATCCTCCAAAACAGCGTGAGCGACAACAGCATCGCCGCTGACGCCACCAGCACGCACAATAATGCTTTCACCATCGTGTTGCCTGCGGATGCCCGGGATGGCGACGAGATTCCTTTTGTCATTACTACCACCTTCGGCAATGAGACCACCACCAAGTATTTCACGATAATGGTTGTGACTCCGATATTTTCCATTGCGAATGTGGCCCTTCAGAACACGAATGGCACTGCATCATTCGCTCCAGGTGACATGGCCAATGTGACAGTGACCTACTCCAACATCGGCCATTGCCCATTGACCAATGCCGCTCTGCACCTCACCAGCCATTACAGCTTGGTGACCGTGAATACCCCAGCCCAGAATATCTCGGTATTGCCTGCTGGCACCTCTGCAACTGCCCAGTATCAAGTGTCAATCGGTGCCTCTGTTCCGGACATGACAACTGTACCACTCTACGTGAAATGTGTGGTAGGACAGGACATCATCGTGGACACCATCTACTTGACTGTTGGTACTGTTATGGAAACCTTCGAGACAGGTAATCTGACCGCTTTCCCATGGCAAACCAACAATAACCCTTGGTTTGTTACCAATGAGCAAGCCTATGCTGGCAACTACTGCATCCGTTCCAAACAGGACTTGGCCGACAACGACCAATCTGAATTCTTCATCACAGTCAACTGTTCCCCCTCTGCAAACATCTCCTATTTCCGCAAAGTTTCTTCTGAGGATGGCTATGACTTCTTTAAATTTTACATTGACAATACTGAGATGGATAGCCAAACGGGTTCCACCGATTGGTCACAGGCTTCTTTCCCGGTCAGTTCAGGCACGCACACCTTCAGATTTAGCTATCGGAAGGACTCTGGTGTCATCGATGGTAGCGACTGTGCTTGGGTGGACAACATTGTACTCCCCGGCATGGGCACCCTATGTGTGGAGGACATGGACGACAATGTAGGTGTTGCGACCCGCGAGGAGATACTTTTCAGTGTGTTCCCCAACCCCACCACGGGTATGCTTTATGTGCAAAGTTCTGAGCCGGTACAGCAAATCGTGATCTACGACTTGAGTGGTCGCCAGATCATGAGCTATAACGGACAGGCCGAGCAACTGAGCACCCTCAACGTCAACAGTCTGGCCAGCGGACTATACTTCGTACGCATCCTCACCACCGATATGCATTTTTCCGTTTCCAAGTTTATCAAAAAATAGCTATGGAGCTAAAAGGTAAGATGCTGCGTCACATTTAACAACTCCCCTTGAGCGTAGCGAAACTCCCCTCGAACACGCAGTGTGAGACTCCCCTCAAGGGCGCAGCCCGCGACTCCCCTCGAGCACATAGTGCGAGACTCCCCTTTGACGCACGCAGTGCGTCACTCCCCCGTCTTCACGTCTCTTACAGTCTCTGCGAAATCCTTGGTAAAATCTCATTCTTCCAACTGGCGAAAGTGCCGTCGGCGATGTGCTTTCTGGCGGTCTTCACCAAGTCCAGATAGAAGTGCAGGTTGTGGATGCTGCCAATCATAGGGCCTAAAATCTCGTCAGCCACGTACATGTGGCGCAGGTAGGCGCGGGTGTATTCGCGGTCGGCGAACAGGTCGCTGTTGGCGTCTATCGGGGTAAAGTCGTTCTTCCACTTTTCGTTGCGCATGTTCATGATGCCATCCCAGGTGAAAATCATGCCGTTTCGGCCGTTGCGGGTGGGCATCACGCAGTCGAACATATCCACGCCCATGGAAATGCCCTCAATGATGTTGGCGGGAGTGCCTACGCCCATCAGGTAACGGGGCTTGTCCTTGGGCAGCAGCTGGCAGCACAATTCCGTGATTTCGTACATCAGGTCGGTGGGCTCGCCGACGGACACACCGCCGATGGCATTGCCCTCACGGTTCATCGAGCTAATGAACTCCGCAGAACGTTTGCGAAGTTCGGGGAATACGCTGCCCTGCACAATGGGAAACAGGGTCTGGGAATAGCCGTATTTCGGCTCTGTTTCGTCAAAACGCTTGCAGCAACGCTCCAACCAGCCGTGGGTGATTTTCATCGACTGTTCTGCGTAAGCATGGTCGCAAGGGTAGGGGGTGCATTCATCAAACGCCATGACGATGTCAGCACCGATGCTGCGCTCAATGTCCATTACTTTCTCGGGACTGAACAGGTGTCGCGAGCCATCGATGTGCGACTGGAACCAAACGCCTTCCTCGGCGTTGATTTTGCGTCGGGCACTCAATGAAAATACCTGGTAACCGCCACTGTCAGTCAGTATCGGTCTGTCCCAGCCGTTGAATCGGTGTAGGCCACCGGCGGCTTCAAGTACCTCAAGTCCGGGACGTAAGTATAAGTGATAAGTGTTGCCAAGAATGATTTGGGCTTTGATGTCTTCCCGTACATTCTTGATATGTACGGCTTTAACAGCTCCTACGGTGCCTACAGGCATGAAAATGGGGGTTTCAATGTCACCATGGTCGGTATGGATTAAACCGGCACGGGCAGAGCTTTTGGGGTCAGTATGTTGAATTATAAACTGCATTTTGTTAGTAAATTTCGGCAAAAATACATCAAAAATCCTAAACTTTAAAATATTTTTGTATTTAATATTAACATCAATATATGACAACTGTCTTACCTTTGAATCTGCCCCTTATTTTCCTGATATGCTTTTCTGTAATAGCATTTTTCCTTATACTGTATTATGGATTTATCTTTGTCCGTTTTGCGTTTCATAAACCTAAAAAGATTAAAGATTACCGTCAGGACCCTATATCAATTGTCATAACTTCGTGCGATCAGGCGCATCATCTGAGCAGAACCCTGCCTGCCATCCTTACGCAACAATACAACGACTATGAGGTCATCGTAGTCAGCGACAATTCCCATGACGAGACGGCACAGGTGGTGGAGGATTACCAAAAACAGTATCCTCATTTGGTGTTTGTTGACCTAAACTCTTCTGTCACAACTATTAAAGGTAAAAAGTTCCCTTTGGCTATCGGTATCAAGGAGGCAAAACATAAGTTGATAGTGTTGACAGATGCCAATTGCATGCCCGCCTCGCCTTATTGGCTCCAGAATATGGCCAAGCATTTCGTGAATGGCAAGCAGATTGTGCTGGGTTATTGCTCCATTGAAAAACAGCCGGGTTTCTTCAACCGCTTGCTGCGCTTCGATTCGCTGCAAACCGCAATACAATATTTCTCGTATTCTTTGGCCAAGATGACGTATATGGGCAAGGGACAGAACCTGGCTTATACCAAGGACCTGTTTATGAAACAGCGTGGTTTCGCTTCCCATAATCATATCGAATATGGTGATGATGATATCTTTATTGGTCGTGCCGCTACGGATAAAAATGTTGATATTGAATATTTTAGCGAATCTTATACCATCGCTCGTCCCAAGGTGAATTTCCGCCGTTGGTTCAAGGAGAAAAAGGGTTATCTCAGCACACGCTCTTTCTATAAGCCGGGTGTGCGTTTCCTCTTGGGTGCCTATAGCGTTCTGAATCTGCTGTTTTTCGTGTTTTTGGGACTAAGTATCGGTTTTTCCGTGTATATATTGCCTTTCCTGATAGCGACCCTGTCGGTGTTTGTTTTCAAAACGCTGTGCCAATACCTTGTTTTTGGCTTTTCCGCAGCTAAACTGAAAGAAAAAGACATTATTCCGCATATCTTCTTCATTGATTTGCTCTATGCGCTGATAAGCGTCTTTATCTATATCGCTGCCAAATTCTCCCGCCGAAGCTAGAACAATTGATAATTGATAATTGACAGTTGACAATTGACAATTGATAATTGATAATCCAAAATCCTGTAATCCTGTAATCCTGTAATCTTGTAATCCTGTAATCTTGTAATCTTGTAATCTTGTAATCCTGTAATCTTGTAACCTTCCTAACCTTTCTAACCCTGAACTTTAAATTCCGCAACCTGTAACCTGTAACCTGTAACCTGCAATGAACACCCCCTTCTTTTTAATCGCTGGCCCTTGTGTGGTGGAAGGAGAAGAAATCACTCTCCTGATTGCCCGCGAAATCAAAAAAATATGCGTGGAACTTGAAATTCCTTACTATTTCAAGGCTTCCTATAAAAAAGCGAACCGTTCTTCGCTGCATTCGTTTACTGGCATTGGCAATGAGCAAGCACTGGCGGTGTTGGCCAAGGTGAAGGCTGATTTGGATCTGCCCATAGTGACAGATATCCACACGGAGCAGGAAGCGGCATGGGCGGCCCAGGTGGCCGATGTGCTGCAGATTCCGGCCTTCCTCTGCCGACAGACCGATTTGCTGGTGGCAGCAGCGAAAACGGGCAAAATTATCAATATTAAGAAGGGACAGTTCATGTCGCCCGAGGCGATGCGATTTGCCGTGGAGAAAGTTCGTGAAGCCGGCAATAAGCAAGTGTTAATTACGGAACGAGGCACCACTTTCGGCTATACCGATTTGGTGGTGGATTTCCGTGGTATTAAAGAACTGAAAAGTAATGCTTGTCCTGTGGTCTTCGATGCCACCCATTCCTTGCAGCAACCCAACCAGCCGAAAGGGGTTACCGGTGGCCGCCCAGACCTGATAGAAACCTTAGCCAAAGCAGCTGTAGCTGTCGGTTACGATGGCTTGTTCCTTGAAACCCATCCCGAACCTGCCAAGGCTCTGTCCGATGGAGCCAATATGCTGCCTTTGAATCAATTACACGATTTGTTGGTGAAACTCCTCCGCCTCCGCCAAGCCTTATAAGTATGCAGGGTATGATAGGATGGTTAATCACGCACACAACGAACTGAGTTTGCGATAGACTTATTACCATTGCCTAATGCTGCTTTTTCATTATAGCAATGGATATTAAGGAAATATGCGTAGTTGTCGAGGTCGGGATATGATGTAGAACTCCAAAAATCTGCATGTTCGCCAAAGCCGATGCATACTCCCAAATTACATGCACCTGCAGGAAGAGCTGAAAACCCTGAAGCGTTATTTGCGCTTTGATCATTGCCCACTGCATACGTATTATAACCTTGATTCCAACCCCAAGTAGCTGCCAAAGCTTTGGCAATGTAATCTGAGTGACCATCAGGGTGATAGGTTGACTGACTGCCCATATAAGTTTGCAATTGAGTCCATTCGGCTTCACTTGGCAAATGCCATCCATTAGGACAAACTCCCTGTACTCCACTGGGGTTTGAATTGCTACTATTTGCATAATTCATGGCTACTTCCCAGCTATACAGATAACCGTATTCAGGGACATTATCTTCATTATTATTCGGGGCAAAACGAAAGTTTATCATGCCACTGGCACCAGCAGGTATTGGAGTGCCATCTGCATAGTGCTTGGTGCGCAAATTCTTCGCCATCCATACTTGATTGCCAATCTTCACTGCATCATATTTGTTGCCATCGTAATCCGTAACAGCATTGGAAATGACTATCGCTGTTGATGGGTAATTTGGATTATCTGAACTCGAGTCCTCGCCTGGGTTCTCTGTGTTGTTATTTTCGTTGGGGGTGGGGTTGTCTTTTTTACAAGCACTAATTATTACTAACGTTGCCAATAAGGTGATGGCAAAAAAAACGATTTTTTTCATGTCGATTCAATTTTGGTTAATGTTGAAAATGCAAAAATACAAAATAATTTTTAAAAGCAAAAACGCTATATACAGGATAGCCCATATATAGCGCAACACAAAAATATGAAAAAAAACCAATCAACCCTTATAATTGGTTCACCTTTTTCATTAAACCAGATTTCAAGTTGGCAGCTTTGTTCTTGTGAATAATGCCTTTCTTTGCCAATTTGTCAATCAAAGAAACCACTAAAGGCAGTCTCTTCTGTGCTTCAGCTTTGTCTGAAACTAATCTTATGTCTCTGAGAGAATTACGCATGGTCTTAGCGTAATATCTGTTTTCCAATCTTTTTCTGTTGTTAGCTCTGATTCTTTTTAATGCTGACTTGTGATTTGCCATTTCTTATCTTTCTTTGTTGTTTTTTTGTACTTTCAAAATCGGGTTGCAAAAATACAAAAAATTATAATATAAGCAACAGGTACGATAAAATTTTGTTGAAATGATTTTATTGAATGTATCTTGTTGATATATAGTTATTTGTGTTTTTATTTGATGTCAAATTTAAGAGTATGCTACTGCGATATCCTGCTTCGTGGGCAAGATAAAGGTAATCTGTTTGGCTATTTTTGTTTGAAAAAATGCTTTTTCTTCAACTCGGAAAGCTCTTCATCAGTCATACCGTAATTCTTCTTGGCTGTCTCCAAACATTGGTCGAAATGTTCCTGGTCGTTCATCGCATAATAACACTCCAATTTCCCAAACCATAAATCCCACAAAGGTGGCAAATATTGCTCGGCCGTTTCGTAACAGCCTAAAGCAGTTTCATAGCTCTTGGCGTAATAATTGGTCTTGCCGAAAATCAAGAGGAAAATAGGATCATCTCCCGCATATTCTATCAACTGGTTAATGGTGCTGTCATTGGCTTCTGCCATTCCTTCGTTGAGGTAAAACAGCATCTGGTGCAATAAACTCATACGTGGATCTAATCCCTTTGTTTCCAGTTGCTTGAGTGAGTCAATGTAGTGCTCTTTCGGACAGGTTTGGTACAGGTTGATGATATACAGTTGCCAGTAGTACGACAAGTCACGGAGTTCCATTTCATGTTGACGCAACTGTTGCAAGGCCTCCTTGTGCTTGCCTGAGCCTCCAAGCTCTTTGATGGTGCTGAGTGTAGATGTAATGCCTTCAGGATTAGTTTTATACAAAACGTTTAGCAAAACATTCTCGCGTATGATATCCGAAAAATGACTGCCAGTATTGTAAATGAAACCGTCTTTAATGGCCAGTTGGCCTTTAGCTGTATCAATTATATAGTCGAAAAAATTAAGCGTGAAATCATTGTAGCTGCGAAAGACAATGTGATGTGTGCTGTCTTCGACATTTAAATAATAGCGTACAAATCTAAAGTCACCCCCATTGTCCACCACCTGTACAGCCTCATCCCCGAGATGGAAGTTGCTTTCAAAGTATTCCTGCCCGAAATCGGCATCTAAACTGCTGTTGACAATGGAGTTATCCCGAATGATAGACTTGAGGTAATCCTTGTCGAATGCATCATTATATACCTTGGGGTTACCATTTACAACGCTTTGCTCGATTTGCATGGCAAAGGCCGTGATGGACTCCTCGTCAATGATTATGCTATCCTCTGTGCTTTGCTGGTGATGGCAGGCTCCAACGAGGAACAGCAGGGTGCAGGCTATGAAAATATCTCTGATGGTTCTCATGGTTTTCCGTATATTAATGTGGACATTTGATCGGGAATGAGTATTTCATTGGCGGCATGAAGCAGCTCCTCCGCAGTGACCGCATTCAGCTTTTCAATAGATTCCTCGGTGCTTTCCACCTCCTCGAAAAAGAGGGCAGTACGGCCTAAGGCTATCATTTCGTTGAGCTTGGCTTCGTTGGCAATGGCAAGCTGTCCCAGGAATTGTTTCTTGGCATAGTGCAGCTGCATGGTTCCCAACTTGTTTTGACACATTTTTTTAAGTTCTTTATAACTTAAATCGATACATTGATCAATGGTATCATGCTCACACCCGATATATATGGTGAATAGACCTGTGTCTGAGAAAGGGGAATACACGGCTTCCACCCCGTAGGCCAATCCCTTGCTTTCGCGGATGGCCATGTTCAGTCGGGTGTTCATGCCCGGACCACCTAAAATATTGGTGAGCAGTTGGAATGCGGTTCGTTCATCACGGGTGATGGCGTACGCGAGGTTACCCATCATGATGTGGGATTGGTTGCTATGCTTGTTAACCCTTTGATGTTGAGCCTGATAGTTGTTGAAGGCGGTTCTGGAAGTGGGGGTGTCAACGAGTTGTACATCAGCGAAATAGCGTTCGCAGAGCTGGAGCAGTTTCTTCGTGGAGATGTTTCCTACAGAGGCTAAGACAAGGTTGTTTTGCGCATAATTCTTGCGGATGAAATTCAGGATGTCCTCACGCTTGAAATGTTTCACATCCTTGCGTGTGCCTAAAATATTGCGCCCCATAGGATGATTTTGGAACACCAAGGTCTCGAAATCATCCACGATCAGTTCGGCGGGGGTGTCTTTATAGTAGTTGATTTCCTCAATGACTACATCCTTCTCTTTCTCAAGCTCTTGCTCGGGAAAGGTGGAGTGGCTGAAGATATCAGCCAGCAATTCCACCGCCCGTGGATAGTCGGGTGAGAGGAAAGAGGCGTGGAAATAGGTTTCCTCTTTGGAAGTGCTGGCATTCAGGTCGCCGCCCACATCCTCCATGCGTCGGATAACCTGATGGGCACTACGCTTTTGGGTGCCTTTGAAGATGGTATGCTCCACAAAATGTGCGATGCCCATCTTGTCAGGATCTTCGTCGCGTGTACCAGCATTCACCAATATGCCGAAATGGGATATTGGCGAATTTATCTCTTTATGTATGAGTCGAATGCCGTTTTTTAACAGCAGTATAGGTTGCGGCATGAGAGCAAAATGCTTTAGAATTTGATGTCGGAAAGCAGTTCTTTGATGGGCACGCGTTTCTGCTCCATGCTGTCGCGCTCACGGATGGTAACGGTATTGTCTTCCATCGTCTGGTTATCGATGGTGATGCAATAAGGTGTACCGATAGCGTCCTGACGGCGGTAGCGGCGGCCAATGGCGTCTTTCTCGTCGTACTGGCACATCATGTAAGGCTTCAGCATATCCATGACCTCGCGGGCTTTTTCGGGCAGACCGTCTTTCTTCACCAAAGGTAATACAGCAGCCTTGATAGGAGCCAATTTGGCTGGCAGACGCAGCACCACGCGGGTGGAGCCGTCTTCCAGCTTCTCTTCGGTGTAAGCATGGCTGAAAACAGCTAAGAACATACGGTCCACACCAATAGAGGTCTCGATGACGTAGGGTACATAGCTTTCATTGGTCTCGGGGTCGAAGAAACGGAGTTTCTTGCCGGAATATTTCTCGTGCTGGCTAAGGTCGAAGTCGGTACGTGAGTGAATACCTTCCAATTCCTTGAAGCCGAAGGGGAACTTGAATTCGATGTCGGTAGCGGCATTGGCGTAATGTGCCAGCTTTTCGTGGTCGTGGAAGCGGTAGTTTTCGGGAGCGATGCCCAAATCCTGATGCCATTTGATACGAGTCTGTTTCCAGTAGTCGAACCATTTGAGCTCTTCACCTGGGCGAACGAAGAACTGCATTTCCATCTGCTCAAACTCTCTCATTCTGAAGATAAACTGGCGGGCGACAATCTCGTTACGGAAGGCCTTGCCAATCTGGGCGATGCCAAACGGAATCTTCATTCTTCCTGTCTTATAGACATTCAGGAAGTTGACGAAGATACCCTGGGCGGTCTCGGGACGCAGGTAGATGGTGTCGGCACCCTCAGCCACAGAGCCCATCTGGGTGGCGAACATCAGGTTAAACTGGCGCACGTCGGTCCAGTTCTTGGTACCGGAAATCGGGCAGACAATGCCTAATTCCTCAATCAGCGCCTTCAAGCCGGCTAAGTCGGTTCTATTCATCAAGTCGGCATAACGGGCTGTGATATCGTCGATTTTCTGCTGATATTCCACTACACGCTGGTTGGTTTTACGGTACAGGTCTTCGTCGAAGTTCTCGAAGCGTTTCTTGGCTTTTTCAACTTCTTTGTTGATTTTATCCTCGATTTTCTGGATGTGGTCTTCAATCAGCACATCGGCACGGTATCTCTTTTTGGAGTCCTTGTTGTCGATGAGCGGGTCGTTGAAAGCATCCACGTGGCCGGAAGCCTTCCAGATGGTGGGGTGCATGAAGATGGCACTGTCGATACCGACAATGTTCTCGTGATACTGCACCATAGCTTTCCACCAGTATTGTTTGATGTTGTTTTTCAGTTCTACACCATATTCGCCATAGTCGTAAACGGCGCTGAGACCGTCGTATATTTCACTGGATGGGAAAATGAATCCGTATTCTTTCGCGTGGGAAATGATTTGTTTAAAAAGTTCTTCGTTGTTTGCCATGATTATTCAAATATTATAGATACTTGTAATGTTTTTGATTTTACAGATGTGATATTGCTGGTATAAATATGGTTTTCGGGTACTAACAGGTTTAGCATGCCGAAGCCCATTTTGACCTCAGTGGTAAGTTTGAAGTAAGTGCAGTAAAAGTCCAGGCCGAAGCCCACTTGTCCCTGCAAATCGTTCTTGTTGAGCTTGACTAACATCTCGTTGGGACGCTTGGACTGTTTTTTCTGGTTGGAAATCAAGTCTAGACTATATTGCAAACCACCGATGACATAAATGCGGACATTATGCATTCGGGAGGATTTGATTTTGAACAGCAGGGGCAAATCCAGGTAAACGGATTCGACACGCCGTTGTTTGTCGTTTTCTCTTACGCGGTTGGCGAATTCGTAGTTAAGGACACGCTCACCAAAGGATAGTCCGGGGATGAAACGCAAGTCGAAATACTTCCAAATTCGCAAATCGGTGACAATGCCCAAGCTGAAACCGCTGACGGCCTTGGTGTTGATGACCAGCAGGGAGTCGCTCATCGGGTAATAGGCATTGTTTTTTAGGTTGAAATCGAAGAGATTATAGCCGATGCTGAATCCGAAGTGGAAGATTTTCTTGTCGTATTTCTGCAGGTTGGGAACGCCGAAGCCTCCTTTCTGCGGGAAGGCGGCTGTGCTGAAGGTCACCAGCAAGAGCAGGATTAGTAATTTTCTGTATATATTTTTTCTTTGCGGCATTTCGTTTTTATTTTTGCATTTTTGCTGCTGTCGCTTTTAAACTGAATTCACAGCCGCAATATTGTTGATTGTAGAAATTATTTTCTTTCAGCAGCTGGTTTCTGCGTTCCTGCAAGCCGTCCTTACGCCAGTTTTTGTCCCAGAATTGGGTGCCTTCCACCTGTTGGGCGGCCCAGCAACCTGCCTCGTTAATCTGATGCAGGTCTTTCCATCTTGAAGAAGCCAAAGTGGTGGTGAATAAACTGATATTCAGTTCTTTGGCTTTTTCTGCGGCCTTGAGTAAGCGCATCTTGAAGCATTGCAGGCATCTCGGTCCTCTTTCCGCTTCGTCTTCCATTCCTCTTACCATGTCGCACCATTGCTGGTGTTCGTAGTCTCCGTCAATCATGCTTACTCCTAATTTCAGTGCATAGCGGCTGCATTCTTTTTTTCGGATCTCATATTCTTCCGCAGGAAAAATATTGGGATTATAATAATAGATGACCGGCTGATAGTCATGGTTGAGCATCCACTCCAAGATAGCGGATGAGCATGGAGCACAACAAGAATGAAGCAGCACTTGGGTCATCTCTTTGTTTAGAATTTGGGTTTCATGCCGAGGTTATACATGATGAAAGCATAGATGTCGGTATATTCCTCAATCACCTTGCTGAGGGGCATGCCGCCACCGTGACCGGCCTTGGTCTCAATACGGATGAGCTTCGGGGCATTGCCAGTGTTGGCAGCCTGCAAAGCGGCGGTGTATTTGAACGAGTGGGCGGGTACCACACGGTCGTCATGGTCGGCAGTAGTCACCAAGATGGCAGGGTAGGGGGTGCCGTCGTTCTTGATGTTGTGCAGCGGTGAGTAGTTGTACAGGTACTCAAACATCTCTTTGCTGTCGGCACTGGTGCCGTAGTCGGGAGCCCAGTTCCAGCCGATGGTGAAGAGGTGGTAGCGTAGCATGTCCATCACACCCACTTGCGGGATGGCTACACGGTACAGGTCGGGACGCTGGTTGACACAAGCACCTACCAGCAGACCACCGTTAGAGCCGCCCATGATGGCCACTTTCTGCGGATTGGTGTAGTTCTCGCTGATGAGGTATTCGGCGGCAGCGATGAAGTCGTCAAAAACATTCTGCTTGTTCATCTTGGTGCCGGCTTGATGCCATTCCTCGCCGTATTCGCTGCCACCACGGAGGTTGACTTGGGCATAGATGCCGCCATTCTCCAAGAACGGAATACGCATGGTGGAGAAAGAGGGGTTCAGGCTGATGTTGAAACCGCCGTAGCCATAGAGCAATACGGGGTTGTTGCCCCTCAGGTTCAAACCGCGTTTGTAGGTGATGAACATGGGAACCTTGGTGCCGTCTTTGCTGGTGAAGAAAATCTGCTCGGTCAGGTAGTCATCACTCTTGAAGTCCACCTTGGGAGCCATGTATAACTCTGATTTATTGTTGTCAATGTCATATTTGTAGATGGTGGAGGGGAAGGTGAAGGAAGAGAATCCGTAGAAGACCTCTTTGTCTTTTTTATCACCGCTGAACCAAACTGTTCCTAAGGTAGGCAGTTCCACCTCGTGCATTTTTTGGCCCTCCAAAGTATAGACGTAGGCGTGCTCGGAGCAGTCTTGGTTGTAGCAGAGTACGAATTTACCATCGATAATCTCTGCTGAGCTCATCGCATATTCTCTTTCCGGAATCACTTCTGTCCAGTTCTCGATTCTCGGATTGTCGATGTTGGCCTTCATCAGACGGTATTTCGGAGCTTTGTAGTTGGTATAAACGTAAATATTGTTGCCCATGACCTCAATAGGTGAGTAGATGAAATCGGCATCGGTGGTGATGGCGACTACGGGAGCGTTGGGTCTGCGTAAATCTTTCATCATCAGATTATTGCCTGCACCAAAACCGTCTTCGGAAATAAACATTACCGTTTCGTCCTCGTCGGTGCTTGCGGTATAGAAGCGCTGTGGATATTTCGGGTTCTCATAAATCAGCACATCCTCTTCTTGTGCAGTACCCATTTTATGATAGAAAATCTTGTGGTTTTCGTTCATATTGGAGTATTCCTTGCCAGCTTCGGGGCGGTCGTAGCAGCTGTAGTAGAAGCCATCGCCGTGCCATGCCGCACTGGTGAACTTGGCCCATTCGATGTGGTCGTTAGTCAGCTGGCGGGTAGCTAAGTCCAGCACATAGATTTCAACCCAGTCGCTGCCGCTGCGGGAGATGGTATAGGCCAGATACTTGCCGTCGTGTGAGAAGCTGATGCCGTTGAGGGCCACGGTGCCATCGTCTGACAGTGTGTTGGGGTCCAGTAACACTTCGGCTTCACCGTCCAAGCTCTCCTTGACATACAAAACACTTTGGTTTTGCAGGCCGTCGTTGCGGTAGAAATAGTATTTGCCGTGTTTTTTGAAAGGTGCTCCAATCTTTTCATAGTTGGAAATCGCTGTCAACCGCTTGTTGAGGTCCTCGCGGAAAGGAATCTTCTGCAAGTAGTTCTGGGTGATTTCATTCTGCTGCTGTACCCATGCCTCCACTTCCGGGGCGGTATCGTTCTCCAGCCAACGATAGGGGTCGGCTACTTTTACACCGAAATAAACATCTGTGTCGCTGCCCATAGCGGCTTCCGGATACTGGATAGGGGCATTTTTGTTACTGCAATGGGTAAACATAAGCGCTAAACAAGCTAGTAAGGTTATGGTTCCGAGTTTTTTCATGATGAAAAGTTCTTAATTCTTAATTTAATTTGCACATTTGCTAATTAACTAATTTGCTAATTATCAGTTTTCACCTTCCCAAAGTCTCTCCAATTATACTTCCCTTTCACAACGCCGCCTTGGATGATGATAAGGCCGGGGTTTGAGCGGACGGCATCACGCACCATGAAGGGACCTTTAATGGGGTCGATGTGATTTTCATAGATGGGGAAAGGAATGTTATTGTTCTGGCGGAAATTCCGGATGGTCTCCTCGTCAGAGTTGGAAACACCCACCACAGTAATGCCGTTTTCAAGACATTGGTTCACGATGTGCTTAAATTCTTCACTCTGAATACCCTTTATATTAGTTTCATCCAGATTATGCATGAAGAAGATATAGGCGGGTTCTTCGCTGAGGAAGATTTCCATGGCCATATCCGAACCAGTGGAATCCAGCATATTGAAACCTTCATGAGGAGCTCTTTCAAATTCACTGATAATGCTGTCTTTGCGGTCCACATACTCGTAGGTATCGTAAAAGTCAGGCTGTTCATCGCCGATGGTCATCAGTTCATCCTCCGACAGGGTGACGAGGTTGCCATCTGCGGTGTTCCGATAGATAAATGCGATATCTTGCACAGCGGGTTTGTCAATGAAGTTCTGGGCCACATCTTCGCCTACTTTCCAGTTGCTATAGTCGATGATAGGCAGGTGGCGGAAGCAGTAGGCTTGTAAGCCGAATACGAGCATGGCACCGATGGCGGCGAAGCACCACTGTCCCAGTTCCGTCAGGCGGATGTCGGGGATGCTTTTGCGTTTGAAGAACACAATCAGGGTGGGGATCATGATGACCACATTCTTCAGGAAGGTCTCTTTATTGCTGAGGTGTACAGCCTGTCCGAAGCAGCCGCAGTCACGCACCACACCGAAGTTGTAGCCGTAGTTCACTTCCAGGTGTTCGGCGATGGCGAGCCATAAGGTCAGGAAGAAGAAGAAGACCATGAAGAGCAGGTAGCACCATGCGGTGAAGCGGATTTTGATACGGAAGAGCATCATGAAGCCTAGGGTGAATTCGGCGGCGGTCATGCAGAAGGCGAAGAACATCGACAGCGGGTGCATGAAACTCATGCCGAAGGAGGTGAAGTATTCGTCGAAGGTGATGCCCGTGGCTACGGGGTCGATGGCTTTGGTGAAGCCGGAGTAAAGAAATACGCAGGCCAGCGCAATACGGACTATTTTCAGCCAGATGGGTTCTTTTTGTTTGGTCATATTTTTGGAGTTAAGAATTAAAAACAAGAATTAATGATGGTGATTTGTAAGTTTGGGTTTAGAATTTTGAGTTTATGAGTTTAGAAATATTATAACTTTATTATATTTTTAGGTCTAAATTTTGAGGGTGCAAAGATAGTCAAAAAATAGATAACTTCTTCGTCACTTTTTTCTTCTATATAACAAGAACATTTTTTGTTCTGTTATTTCACATGTCCGTTTGAATATTTCAATGAAAACTTGATAAAAAAGTGATCAAAAAATCAAGCTGACATGAAGTTTTTTTACCAACTTTCTGTAGGGCTGTCGTATCACGGTAGCCGCAGGCATTTCTCTATGTGTCCGCTAGATTAGTCTGTAGGGACGCATTGCATGCGTCCGTTGGTGGACAATTGTAGGGACGAAGCGTTAGGTTTTGATTTTCTTCTTTAATTCAGCGAGTTCCGCTTCAAGTCTGTTGATTTTGTCTTCGTTCTCCCGTTTTACTGAATGTTTGAATTTGAACATGGCGAGGTTTAGTTCGAAGGAGGTTTCACTGCTTTGTTTGGGAAGGATGTTGCTCATGATGTCTTCCACTAACTGTCCTCCGCGATGTAGGAGAACCTTTTGTTCCATGCTGTCCTCCTCTTTATGTGGAACTTCCACAATCACCCGTGATAGTTCCTTTAATTTGGCATATGCTTCCACAATGGCAATGGTGGTTTCCACCGCTTTAGGACTTTTGAGAATGGTGGCTAACATGTAAAGTCCTTTTTCGGTAAAAGCTTTAGGAAGTTGTCGTGTTTTTGAAAATTTTGTGGTCAAATTTTTTGACCGCAAATTTCTAAATTCTTGATCTTCAAGTTGAAAAATGTATCCTTTGGGAAATTTCTCGGGATTGTTTTTTACTGCTTGATTAATTTCTTTGGTTTCCACACCATACAAATCAGCCACATCTGAATCCAATATCACTTGTTGGTTTCTGAGGGTGATAATTTTCTTTTCCACTTCGGGAAGTAAATTGTTTTCCATAGTATTTAAAATTAATGGTTTGTTTCCGCTCGCAAAGTTACAATGTTGAAATCATAAAATCAATGGAAAAGTAATTGTTAATTTGTTAAAAATCAATAGTTTAATAAATTGAACTTTTGGGTCAGAAAGTGGACAAAAGTGAGCGAAAAGTTGCAAAAAAAAGGAAGGTGGAGGTTTTGGAATCCAAGCTGAAGTAGGGGAGAGAGGAACTGAAATTTCGGAGGTTTTACGCCCTGATGCCGCAGGGTATTATGTGTAGGGACGCATTGCATGCGTCCGCATCCGCGTGCACATCATGTAGGGCTGTCGTATCACGGCAGCCGCAGGCATGTCTCTATGTGTCCGCTGGATTAGTCTGTAGGGACGCATCGCATGCGTCCGTCGGTGAACAATTGTAGGGATGCGGTGTTATGGCTTAATCAGGCCCGTAGGGCCGAAAAGAATACAGACAGGGGCAAAGCCCCTGGAATAGACAGGGGTGAACCCCCTGGTAAAAAATGCCCCATACCCACCTCGCGGCACAAGGGACACTGGCTTTGATGACGGAACTTGCCTGCCGCGAAAGGCTGTTGCTGTAGCAGAGGGAGGTGGCGGCCTTGCCCTGCACAGCGTCGGTACTAATAACAGGTCGTTATTTTAACAGCCCCAAAATGGTTTCAGGATCAACTTTCATCTCTGTAATGGCACAGAGGCCGGTGCCCATGTCCTTTACGCTGGCACCGAGGAAATGAACCTTGTCGTCGATAATCAAGAAACGGTCGTGGTGGCGATGAGAGAGCTGGATGAATTGGATTTCAGGATACTGTTCGTTGTGCTTCTTCAAGTCAGTGAGGAACTGCTCACTGTAACGGGTGTGGATGGTAGCCGTAACGCCCTCGGTACGTTTGGTGAGCATGGTAAGCACCCTGTCATCAACGAAATTATCAATGAGGATGATTCGGCTTTTGGCGCTTCGAACGAGGTCAGAAACGTAAGCCCATGCGTCCCATACACAGCCGGTGTGGAAAATTTGCTCTGGAAGCATTTTTGGGGAATTCTCTTCGATTCTTTCAAGAATGCTTTCAATTTTGTTTTCCGTATCTTTCATCCATTGTCGGGCCTCCAATTGTTGGAGCTCTACGATGTTTAACCGCTGGAATAGCTGCATGCTAGCGGCGATGTATCGTTGCATACCCACAAAGGCTCGCATTATCTTGATGTTGGTCTCAATTGCCACTTGACTACGAAGCAGCCCGCTGAGCATACCAATACCTTGTTGGGTAAACGCATAGGGTAATGCACGACGATCACCACCCCTTTCGTTTGAAGTGCCAAAATGGCACTTCAAACTAGCATACTCTTCCTTGGTCAGTTGAAACATGAAATCTGCAGGGAAACGTTCAATATTACGCTTCACCTGACGGTTCATTTGTTTGACTTCTTCCTGATATAGAAATGCCAAATCACGATCAATAATAACTTGTACGCCTCTGAGCGTTACGATTAGTTTTTCAATATCATGAACACTTAGTATAGATTCGTTTTCTTTGAAGTGGTGGAAATTTTCCACTACCTCTGGGAACTGGTCACAATTTGTGACTGGTTTGATAGTTTGTTGTTCGTTCTTATCCTTTTTCTTTGCCATAAGTACTTTGTTTTTGCCCACAAAGTTACGATATCAGTACAGAAAAATCAATAGTAAATTGTGTGTTAATTTGCTAAAAATCAATAGTTTAATAAATTGTATTTTTGGATCAGAAAGTGGACAAGATTGTTCGAAAAGTTGCAAAAAAAAGAAGGTGGAGGTTTTGGAATCCAGGTTGAAGATAGGAAGGGTGGAACTGAAATTTCGGAAGTTTTACGCCCTGATGCCGCAGGGTATTATGTGTAGGAACGCATCGCATGCGTCCGCGTCCGCACGCACATCATGTAGGGCTGTCGTATCACGGCAGCCGTAGGCATTTCTCTATGTGTCCGCTGGATTAGTCTGTAGGGACGCATCGCGTGCGTCCGTTGGTGTACAATTGTAGGGATGTGGCATCTGGGCGGAGTAAGGCCCGTAGGGCCGAAAAGACCATAGCCAGGGGTGAACCCCCTGGTACAAAATGCCCCATACCCATCTCGCGGCACAGGTGTCGCCAGCTATGATGATGGGATGAGCCTGCCGCGAAAGTGTGTTGTTTTAGCAAAGGATGATTTCGATCTTGCTCCCGCACACATTGTCATGGCGGAGTTTAAGCAGACTTGTCAGGCCCTAGATTTCTATTTCATAAGGCGTCTTCTCAGCAATGTCATTGTTTAATTCAAACACTTCACCACTCAATGCTCGTTCAACTGCAGTTACAATTTCATATACAACTTTTTTGGGGTATTTATTATACGTTTCTTTCGTGATTCTATATTCTATGTATTTTACCCTTGTCTCAACATGCTGATATTCAATCAGTGCAACATAAACACTTATATTGATGTGGTCTGTGTTAAAATTGTTGCCATTTGCATTATGGTCAGAAAGCCTTAATGATAAAATCCCCTTTTGAGTTTCGTAATTTGCATAGTTTGAACCGCCTTCATAATTTAGTTGCAGGAGTTTTCGTAAACCAACTAATACACCATTCCATCCTTTAGAGTAATTTAGGACGAAGTCATTGTTTTTAAATTTCCTTATTTTTGACAATATTGGTGTTGGATTTTTTATTATTTTTGCACTCGGATTCTTCGAGGTACGAAGGGTATCGGTAGGGCTACTCGTAATAGAAGAATTGACATTGTCTGATGGGGAGTCCGAATTGGATGGCCCGCTCCCCACTTGAGGACGATTCTTTTCCATAAGTTTTTATTTAGTTTTTGATTTCTGCAAAGGTACAACACCTGAACTGAAAAATCAATGGCAAAATAATTTTTAATTTGCTAAAAATCAATGGTTTGACAATTTGCACTTTCGGGTCAAAAAGTGGACGAAAGTGAGCGAAAAGTTGCAAAAAAGATGTTGTGATTTTTTTTTCTTCCCCTTTCTTTTGCAGCCACAAAAGAAAGGGGCAAAGAAAAGTGGCTTTTCCGCATGCGAATATGCTCGCTAAAAAACGGTCGTCTGTAGCCTAAAAAGCCGAAACTCGCTTGCAAAAGCAAGCTCAAACAGTCGGCTTTTTAGCTCTCCATACTCCTCGTTTTTCTAAGCAAGTAATTCGCAAAAGCGGTATTAAGGTAAAAATTTCCATGCGGAAATTTTTGATATAAATATGATATATAGGGACGCATCGCATGCGTCCGTTGGTGGACAATTGATGGGACGCATCGACAGGGCGGAGTAAGGCCCGTAGGGCCGAAAAGACCATAGACAGGGGTGAAACCCCTGGTACAGACAGGGGCAAAGCCCCTGGAACGGACAAGGGACAACGCCTCCAACGGGTGCCCGAAGGGCGGGGTAATGGTATGTATATTACGGCGAAGCCGTACCAATTGAGCCTCGCAGAGGCGACCTTTTAGTAACCCCTCACAAGGCCGCAGGCCGCAGTGTGGGGTAGGAGCGACATCATCACTCCTCCCGCGGTGCGGGTGTTGCTTGCTATGATGATGGGATGAGCCTGCCGCGAAAGTCGCGAACATGCCAACAAAGTAATAACAATACTTTGCAACAAAACAAAAACAATGGAAAACCGTTGTAAAAGATAGTTTTTTGTTGTTTTTTTTAGAAATTTATGTTACTTTTGCAACGCATATGATGCACAAAACGAATTTAATCATTAACAAATAATAATTGCCCATAGAAGAAAACAATCTCTTTAAAACACTTAGTATAAAAAAGCATTTTTTTTGTGATATTAGAAACTGGAAAGTTTTGAAAAAGCTCTATAAAAAGTGATGTTTGCGCTTAGGCGTGGAGTTACTTTATTTATGTTGCAAGTCTTTCCGGAACTTTGATAGGAAATAAATTTTTTTTGGGGTGGGGAAAAAACAGTTTGAAAGAATATGAAAATATTAGATTTCATAGAGTTGCAGGGTAATGGCAAATATCATTGTTACAAGACGAAGAAATTATCACTGGACACAGTGAACAACGATTCCATAGCTTATAATTATGATGATAAGGTTGCCTCTATTTCTACAAAGAGTGACTTTGCAGAAACAGATAGAACACGAAAAAAAACAGTCGATTTGTCCAAATTACTAAGTCATACTGTTGTGCCCCCTCCAATATTTAGTTTTTTTCTTGATGGTTCACGCCATACATACAAGGTAGATGATATTGCCATTGGTAAGAAAATTTTCCCCATAATTGCAGGACAAGTGATAGTGGGTTGTTGTGAACGGAAAAGTCGGGATTGTATTAAGAATGCATCCCTTGTTAAAAGGGGTGCTCTTTGTAGTAAAATTGTCATTGCAATGCCTGATGATTTTGATGATGATGATGGAGGTGAGAACTTTTGTCGTGCATTTTGCGAAAGTTTGAATACTGAAATGTTAAAGTCCAAATTCATTTCAGATAGAAATTTGACAATTGATAAGATATTGCTATACAAAACTGATGGGTCAAGTGAGGATCGTGACAAAGACAATTATAAGAATCGTGCGGTAGCTAAGATTCAAAATGAAATGATGGATGAAGAGCAACTTCTTGTGGCAAATCTTTGCCAAGAAAACAAACTAGATGATGAGCATTGGCTAATTAAAGATGGTTCTTTGGAATATAATCCAAGGTTTTCAAACCTTGATAAAACGCAGTTCAATAACTTTAAAGATAATTACACACATGTTGTCGGTGTCTCCAAATTATTTGATCCCGCTCTTCTCTCTGATTATGAAGGAAATCGACTTTCAAGAACGATTGCCGAGTTAAAGCCATTTGAACGTACTAAAGTGTATCGTTATGAATCACAAAATAAAGACGGTTTTGTTCAAGCATTTGCGGTATGGTATGTCAGACTGCGCAATAGTGATTTTCGAGATTCACATTTCTCAGATATCATTAAATGCGAAATGGTGATAATGGATGATAGCCCTTTTGAAACGGAACTAATTAACACAATAAGTTCACAGTTAATCCGAGAAGCATATCCCGTGTGTTTTGGGAAAGATTCACGTTGGGCAAATCATTTGTACCCTATTTTCTTAACTGAATCTTTTTGCAAATCGCATTATGTTAATGAAAATATAATTCTAAATATGTTTTAATATGAAAATTATTGGTAAAGTATCTGCCACTGAAAATATGCCATCAACTATTGACGAGTTTTATTTTTGGACTGACAAACGATGTATTCTCAGTCCTTTTGATGTCGTCAAAGTTACACACGAGTTAGATTCTGTTACATATGGTGTGGTTGAAGAAATTAACCATGTAACAGATTCATCAAGTCATTTTACTAGTTATATTTCTAGCGATTTTGGAGATACTAAAGAAGTCGTTGGCTATATGAATCATTTGGGAATGAATTATGTAAAAGCTCGTGTTGTTTGTAATACAGGAGATGTTTATACGCCTGTATTAGACGGCAAACAGGTTTCTCTTTGTGATGAAGAGGATATTAAAGTTGCTCTTGGGTTAAAAGATGTGAAACATCCTCTCGTATGTGGGTATTTGCAAATGTATCAAGGAGATGAAACATGTAAAGTAAAAGTGGAACTGGACTCTCATTTCCTTATCGGTCCAGAAGGAGCACATCTTAATATTTCTGGTATTTCAGGCTTAGCAGCAAAAACATCATACTCCATGTTTTTACTTAATGCTATTCAACACAAATTTAGGCTTGAAGATGGGAGTTCTGCTGCTTTCGTTTTTTTCAATGTAAAAGGAAGGGACTTGATGGCGATAGACGAGGCAAATACAGATTTATCGGATATGGATAAAAAAATTTATATGGATTTAGGTTTGTCGGCTGAACCATTTAAAAATGTCAAATACTATTATCCATATAGTAAAGATAGTATTGTTGAAAATGTGCAAACTTATGCCAAACCAGACGATGTTAAAAGACAGAAGGAGAATAAAAAAGCTTTTACATACAAATTTACATTTGAAAAATCACAGGATAAATTAGATTTACTACTTGCCAATGAGGATGATAGCTCTGGTACATTGGAAAGTTGCGTAAATTTCGTCATTAACAAGGAGGGCGCTTTTCAAGGAATTGACAAGTGGTCGTCATTAGAAGATGCTATTAGCAAATCAACACAAGCTGGAAATAAAGACAATAAAAACAAAGAGATACAAGTTACTAGTTGGAGAAAATTCAAACGTTGTATAAGTAAAGCTATTAGAAATGATGTATTTGCCAAAACACATACAAATTTGGATGTTGACATTACAGATGAAATACAAAATAATTTGAAGGCAGGTCAAGTAATGGTAATTGATATTGCCCGCCTAGACGAGAATACTCAAAGTTTTGTATTCGGTAGTGTGGCACGTGCCATTTATGATATGAAATTGGGTGCAGAACGTGATGATATCCCTGAAAAAGTGATTTTGTTTGTGGATGAATTGAACAAATATGCTTCAAACGATGTACCTAAAAACTCGCCTATTCTACGGCAATTGCTAGATATTGCCGAACGCGGTCGTTCTTTAGGAATCATACTTTTTTCGGTTGAGCAATTTCGAAGCGCAATACACGATAGAGTAAAAGGAAACTGTGCTACGCATGCGTATGGTCGCACGAATGCAATCGAAGTTTCAAAGTCTGATTATAGGTATATTCCGAAAGTATACCAAAATATGATGACTAGACTTTCCCCAGGTGAATATATTATTTCCAATCCAGCACTGCGGTCTTTGGTAAATATTAAATTTCCACGTCCAACATACAAGCAATTTCCTAATGGCTAAAATCAGAGTGTTATGACAGAGCATAAATCAAAAGTCGGTAAGAATCTTATTTCCATGCTTATGTTCCAAATGTATGGAGATTCAAAATTGATTTATCGAGAATACATACAGAATTCACGGGATGCAATAAATGATGCGGTACAAAGTGGTGTCTTGTCAAAGATAACTGATGGAAGGATTTCTATCACTATCAATAAAACTGACAAGATAATTACCATTGAAGATAATGGAACAGGAGTATCTATAGACAAGGTGGAACCGGTGTTGCTTGATATAGCAGACTCTTCAAAAGATGGAGAGACTTCAGCTGGACAATTTGGCATTGGAAGACTGGTCGGCGGATATTTTTGTAAAAAACTTTCTTTCAAGACGTCTTTTAAAGGCGAAAATAAGGCGTCTGAAATAGTCTTTGATATTGATAAAATAAAAAACATTCTAGATGATGATTCAGACCACTCTACAGCAACGGAAGTGATTGATAAGACTACAGATTTGAAACTATACGAAGAAGAAGCTTCAAAACACTATTTTATTGTAACTCTTGAAAATATCCACCCTGATTATCCAGAATTGTTAGATGAGTGTGTTATATCAGATTATCTCAAGGAAGTTGCACCAGTTGATTATTCCGTGCCTTTTAAGAATCAATTGGTTGATACTTGTGTTCACGATGAGTATAGAGATTTACACCAGAAAGTTGGTTTTTTCCAAATATCGGTCAACAATGGCATTTCTCTAAAGAAAAAATATGGGTTAAAAATTGAAGGGACCGGCGATGATATTTTAAGATTGGAGTATTTCAAGTTTGAAGATGAGAAATACGGTTTGTTGGCATGGGGATGGTATGCAAACACACCTTTCTCAAAACAGATTCCTGTGTCGGATAAAAATAGTTGCTTCCGTTTACGCAAACATAATATACAGGTTGGAGATGCTAATATTTTGACACAATACTTTCCCAAAAACGAAACACGAGGTAATAAATATTTTTATGGGGAAATACATATTGTGAATCCCAAGATCAAACTTAATAGTGCTAGAGATGGATTAGCTCCAACTCCTGAATCTGAGAAATTGAAGTCGTTCATTAGAGATAAATTTGATGAACTTGTTAAGTTATATCACTTGGCAAATGAAATTAAGAATGTCGTCAGAGATATCAATACAATTGAAAAAGAGGAAAAGCTAACCCCTGAAAAACAGGAGGAGAAAAATATTGTGCTGGACAAGCTTTATCGGAAGGAGAAGTCAAAAAATGCACAATCAGTTGCTGCCAAACAAGTAATTGAACATTACAAGCAACAAGTTATCGCTTCAAGCATAGAGACAGGCAGCGATATGCCGCAATCTGACAAAAGTAACATCGTTTCCACGAATAATTTGTTGAAACCAACTGATCCGTATGAATCCCTAAAAGAGGTAATGTCAAACAGTGATATAGAAATCACAAAGCGAATATTTGATTTGTTGTTCGCGTATTGCCCCAAGCGACATAGGGACCTTTTAGAAGAATTAAGAAAAAAAGTGGTTAAAGATTTGGCTTGATATGACAAGGCAAAAAAAGAAACGGAAAGTACTGCTTATTGAACCTAATTATGCAAATAAGTTTCCTCCAGTAGGTTTGATGAAAATCTCTACTTACTACAAAATGGTGGGAGATGAAGTTGTGTTTTATAAAGGCGACTTGAAACAATTTGTGATTGAGCGTATTGCTGATAAGTGTATCAATGCTTTTTCCCAGATTGATTCTTCTGTTGAATGGTATTTAAAAAAAGAGTTTGTTATTCAATTTATTCGTACAAAACGCAAAGAGTATATTGACAAATTAGAACTTGAGAGTTCTGAATTATCAATTCTTTTATATTCCAAACTCATTGAATACAAAGACTATTATTGGAAAGGAATTTGGAAACATCCTCGAGAACGAGAGTGGGACGTCGTTTGTGTGACGACTCTCTTCACATTTTATTGGGACATCACTGTAGAGACCGTCGAATTCGCAAAATTTTTGGTTAAGAAAAACAGTAACCTTATGGTTGGAGGGGTACTTGCCTCAATCCAACCTCATGAATTGTCAATAGCTACGGGTTTGAAACTTCATAAACATGGTAAACCAGGTGGGATCCATGTCGGGATTCTACGACCTGGAGATTTAGATCTGGATAATACTATTCCTATTGATGAATTAGAACTAGACTATTCTATTCTTGATGAGATAGATTATCAGTATCCTATGTCTAATGCGTATTATCGATACACTACACGTGGTTGTATAAGGAATTGTGCGTTTTGCGCTGTAAAAACTCTAGAGCCTATTTATCAAGATTATATCCCTTTAAAAATTCGGATAGACAATGTCCGAAAAAAATACGGTGAACAAAAAGATCTGCTTTTAATGGACAACAATGTTTTGGCATCCAATCATTTTGATAAAATTATTCAAGAAATTAAGGATTGTGGGTTCGCTAAGGGTGAGAAATTTGTGCAACCGGATTTATTGAGATTAAGTATAAATAATCTTCAAAAAGGTGTTAATGATCGTGCTTATGTTCGAAAATCACAAAGACTATTAATGGAACTTTATAATAAGTTGAAAAACAGAGAAGAATCATATCTCGCATACAAAATATTGTTCCAAAAATATCATATTAACAAATTACATTCAGCGACAAAGGAAAATATTCTTGCTGCATACGATGAACTGAAAGATGTGGGCAAAAAGTATTATCAGCCTGGGAAAGGTAAACTTCGTTTTGTTGATTTTAATCAAGGTTTAGATGCTCGATTGTTTACACCTGAAAAAGCCAGATTGTTAGGACAGATCGCCATTCGTCCCGTTCGCATAGCCTTTGATAATCTACATACTAAGGTCGAATATTGTGAGGCAATTCGTATGTGTAAAGATGCAGGAATAAAAGATTTTTCAAATTACTTGCTATATAATTACAAAGACCATCCAGACAGTTTATATGAGCGTTTAAGGATTAATGTGGATTTATGCGATACTCTTGGAATAAGTATATATTCCTTCCCGATGAAATTCCATCCTATTCGCAAAAACGATGAGATGAAAGAGGATTTTTCCCATAATCGAGACTATATTGGAGAATATTGGAATAGAAAATATATTCGTGCCGTTCAAGCCATATTAAATAGCACCAAGGGCAAGATTGGGCGAGGCACATCTTTTTTTGAGAAAGCTTTTGGCAAAGATATAAATGAATATCATCAATTGCTTGAAATGCCTGAAACGATGATTATTTATCGTTTTTTCTTTGAATGGCTTGGCCTTGAAAGAGGTATAGAGACTGCAAAAAGAGTATTGGGTTATAGTTTGGAACATTTTTCTGTTTATTCCTGGTGGACTTGCTTCAAAAAATGTGAAAATATACTTCCATCAAATGAGTGGGAAGAAGTTAAAGAATATATTCATCAAAATAATTTTGAGAACGATAACGAACGATTCTGTAATCCTTTGGTTTTGGAATTATTATCTTTTTATAAAAATGACAGAAAATCCCTAATAGAGTCTAATACAGAACTTTATTTGATGAAAAAAGAATATGACAAAGATCCTGCACATGCAAATAAACGATATAAACATAAATAAACATAACATTGAAAAAACCAACAGCCCTATGAAAAAAATAATCATCCTTTTCGTTTGCCTCATTATTGCAGGTACTGCATTTGCCCAACAACATCTTTCTTTTAAGGGTGTGCCCATTGATGGCACCTTACAGGAATATACCAATGCCATGGTAAAAGCCGGATTCCACTACGAGGGAACTCAAGATGGAATATCCATATTGACTGGTGATTTCGCGGGATATAAAAATTGTGTTGTTGGGGTATCCACGTTGAAAAACCTCGATGTTGTGAGTCATATCACAGTGTTGTTTCCTGATAAAGATACATGGACATCGGTTTTAAGTGATTATGAAACTCTAAAATCCATGTTGACTGAAAAATATGGAATTCCATCGGACAATAGAGAACGTTTTATAGACTATCATGGGAATGATAATGCTCTTATCATGTATGCATTAAAAGATGGTGAATATGAATGGTATACCATATTCTCTACAGATCTAGGTAACATTGAGCTGTCTATTATTTCTGGGACAAAATATAATACAGCTGCTGTTCGATTGGGCTATTACGACAAGGCCAATTCCGAAAAGGTTCGCAGTTCGGCAATAGATGACTTATAATCGCTGTTTGAATTTCATCAAATAGAATACCCAAAAGGTGTCTAATTATAACTGCAAAAACAATGACCTGTGGCTGTTTATGTTAACCTACAGGGCGCACAATCTCAATTCTTAATCCCAAAGCCGTAATAATGCTATAAATGGTTGAAATGGTGGGGTCGATGAGTCCGTTTTCGACTCTTGATATGTAGCTTTTATTGGCGCCAATCCGTTTGCCTAGTTCGGACTGGGTTATCTTTTCCTCCCGACGGGCTTCACGTATTACTTGGCCCATATAGTAGGCGTATGCTTCTTTGCGGAAAGCTTCCCTTTCGGGAGTGCCAACGGCACCATACCTTTCGTCAAGTATAGTGTCATAGCTCTTAATTTTGTTTTCTTTTGTATTCATAGTATTCCTTTTTTATCGTTATTGCTTTTTCTATCTCTGAAGTCGGAGTTCTTCTTGTTTTTTTTTGGAATCCATTAAAAAGAACGATAATGTTACCCTCGTCGAAAATGAAGAAAACCCGATATATGTCACCTTCCCATTCTATTCTTAATTCAAAAATCCCTTCTCTTATAGGTTTGACGAACCTCGAGTTGAGCCGCTTTTGGGTCTTCAACATATCCAATACATAATCCAATTTCCATCGAACATTTTCACATAGCGTCTTTAAAAATGATCTAAAATAATTTCCATAAGTGATTATTTTTCTTTCCATTGGCAAAAATACAAAAAAGTTGCAATATGTTATAACTTACTGTTTTTTTTACTATAAGTTTTTTTGTCCGCAAAGTTATCTTATCCAAATCTTAAAATCAAGCGTGAAAGTATTGTTAATTAGCTAAAAATCAGTGTTATGAAAAAATGTATCGTTCGTTCAAAAAGTGGACGAAATAATACGATAGCATGCTAAAAATGCATATTGTGTGTTTTTTGCTACTCCAGAAATCTTCGGAATGGCAGCAGAAATTTTGGGAGTTTTTGGGGTGTCTTCTTCAGCTCAATCGACCTCCTTCCGCGGTGTCCTTGCCCAATGCTTCGGTGCACACGACACCTACACCGCGGCAAAAATAACGGAGTTATACCCATGCCTGTTGATGTTGAACCCTCTACGAGGGTAGGGTGGTATAGGCACTCTGCCTGGGTCTATACGGTGATTGCGGCTCCGCCGCTAATTCCGTCAAACTCAGGAAGGCTACTCTGCCAATTTGATAAGCGGTTCGCCCAAGGCGGTGGAAATCTGTGCTAAGGTACGAAGTGTGAAATTAGGGAACCCTGTGGTCCATCGTGATACCATGGCTTCGTTTTTCCCTAATTTCTTCGCCAAATCGCGCTGGGTCATGTTTTTTTCTTTGAGAATTCTGTCAATGCGTGCAATAATGCCAGCGGAAAGCTGTACTTCCGTCATGATTTCCGGAGGGACTTGCTTCACTTTTGATTTGAACCATTCTTGTTTGTTTTTCATATTTCGAAAATGATATTGTCTGTACCTATAAGTTCTTTTTCGTGAACGCTGATATAGCCTTTCTCAATGTTTTCTTTTAAGATTTTTTCAAACCGTTGTAAATCTATCACATATCATCTCGAATTCTGACACAAACTTCTCAAATTCAGTTGTGCCATCTTTCTCGAAGCTGATGGAGTAGAGTGTAGCCTTTTGAGATTCGGATATTTTATCCAATGTGCTTTTCTTTTTCATGACGTTGCAAAATTATAAAAATAATTGATATATATATCAAGTTTTTGAATTTTTTTATTTGCAAAGTTATCTTATCCAAATCATAAAATCAAGTATGAAAGTATTGTTAATTTGCTAAAAATCAGTATTGTATAAAATGCAACGTTCGTTCAAAAAGTGGACGAAATAATACGATAACATGCTAAAAAGGCATATTGTGTGTTTTTTGCTGCTCCAAAAATCTTTAGAATGGCAGCAGAAATTTTGGGAGTTTTTATTGTGTCTTCTTCGTCTCAAACGCTCCCCCCCTCCGCGGTGTCCTTGCCCAAAATGCTTCGGTGCACACGATACCCGCACCGCGGCAGAAATAACGGTGTTATACCCATGCCTGTTGATGTTGAACCCTCTACGAGGGTGGGGTGGTATAGGCGCTCTGCCTGGGTCTATACGGTGATTGCGGCTCCGCCGCTAATTCCGTCAAGTTTTGCAAGGCTGAAAATGTCGGTAAAGATCTTTTACCTATTTTCCTATCATGGTGAAAAAAATGAAAAGAAATTTTTTGCTTCGTATGATTTTTTTTGTATCTTTGCCTCGTTGGTAAAGGGAGTATCTTTATCGTAAAATTACCAATGAGTGCAGTCCTGGTAATTGCAAGAATTAGCCTGATTTATTCAGGCTTTTTTCTTAAATCAAAGGCTGTTAGCAAAAAGATTTTGATCTGATTATCCCACCTTGTTTGTATGACTATTCTAAATGTATCACTTTCCAATATCATTTTCTTATCATCTGATTTCTTCACGGATAAGTTTCCAAACTGTACCACAATTGGAATAAAATCCTCAACTTCAAAGCCCAATTATTTTATGTTTTGACCATGTTTTTCCACAATATGTTTCAAACCATATCCTTTGTTGGTTTTTGGATCATTTTTGCCCCATACTATATCAATAAATCCGATATCTTCGCGAAACAGTGCTTTGGGACACTCTCCGTTTTGTACTTTAAGTAAATGCTTAATAGCCAGTTTCGGCTGGTTTTGAAATTGGTTATATATGGGTCCAAAGACACCAGTTTTGTTGTTCGTGAAGTTCATTTGTTTTTTTGTCCGCAAAGTTATTTTATCCAAATCATAAAATCAAGAGCAAAGTTATTGTTAATTTGCTAAAAATCAGAGTTGTATAAAATGTATCGTTCGTTCAAAAAGTGGACAAAATTGTATGATAACATGCAAAAGAAACATATTGTGTGTTTTCTGATACAATAGAAATCTTCAGGATGGCCATTGGAATTTTAGGAGTTTTTATAAGAAAAAAAGGTCGGCAGATTCTGCCGACCTTTTCTATCAATTGAAATGTCTCGTTTACTCCTCTTCTTCAATCACTAAGCGAATCAACGCAAACATCGCATAGTTAATCATGTCGTAATAGTTGGCATCCAGGCCTTCGGAAACGAGGGTTTTGCCCTGGTTGTCTTCAATCTGTTTGATTCTCAAAAGCTTCATCAAGATGATGTCCGTGAGTGAACTGATGCGCATCTTGCGCCAAGCCTCGCCATAGTCATGATTCTTGTTCATCATCAACTCCTTGGCTTTATTGAGGTACTTGGTGTATAGCTTGATGGCCTCGTCGGCGGGAAGCATCTCATCCATGGTCTCAGCTACGCCTACCTCCAACTGGATGAGGGCCATAACCGAATAGTTGACGATGCCGATAAACTCAGGAATGATACCTTCACCCACTTTGTTTACACCGGTCTCTTGCAGGCTGCGAATGCGTTGGGCTTTGATATAAATCTGGTCGGTGAGCGAGGGCAGTCGCAGAATATGCCATGCTGTGCCATAGTCAATGGCCTTTTTCGAAAACAGGTCGGTGCACTGTTTGGCGATTTCGTCAAATTGAGCTGAGGTGTCTGCCATGAGTTTTATTTTTTGATGATTTTGCTGATAATCGGCTGGTTGTTTTCATCTATCACTCTTACAAAATAAAGAGCTTGTGACAAGTTGCTAATGTTCAGACTGTAATTGCTGTCGCCAATGCCATCAACACGCTGCACGCTGCGACCTGCCATGTCAAGAATCTCCACAGACTTCATGTTGTGGCTGCATTGGATATTGATCTGGTCGCTGCTGGGATTAGGATAGATGAGCAGGGTGGTGGAGCTTGTTGTCTCAATGGCCGTGGGACTACCAGGATTGGTGCCATTCAGGTAGGTCAGTGCAATGGGGCAGCTGGTGGTTATGTTGCCACAGGTGAGTGAGAAATCAAAGATAACATTGTTGCTTTCCGTAATCTCACTGAGTTTGGCAATGTTGTATTGTGCGGTTTTGGATGAATTGATGGCCATTGACGGGAAATCAACTGTGCTGCTGGTGCCATTGCTGTTGATGCTGATATCGTTATCAGCGGTAGTCAGTGTGGCTTGGATATTGGTAGCCACCGTGCCTCCTACATTTTTGAAGACGACTTTGATGACGGGTTCGTCGCCACGCAACACGATATTGTTGGCGTAAGTGCCTTCAATGTCATAATGGTCAATAACCAGCACGGGTGATGTGGGGGTCATAGTCTGGCCGGAGATGGGGAAGATGATGTTGTCAATCCATGCACAGTCGCTACCGGAAGTTGTACTGTAATCTTTTGAGTATCTGAATCTGAAAGTATGACTGCCAGGAGTGACATCGAAGCTGACTTGGCTCCATGCTACTTCACCACTCAATTCTTCTTTGGTTTCACCATCAATAGCTAAAGAGAACTTGTCGTAGCCGGATTCTGAGGATACCTTACGGAAATAGGAGATAGGACTTGCCTCAGTTACATTAAGAGTGATGCTGAGGTCTGAATTGCTGTTGCTGCCGCCGCCCCACCAGCCACCACTACCATTAGGAAGGCTGCTGTTGCTGCGTGCACTGTAACTGCCAGCATATATGTTACTTGTAGTAATCTCCCATGGATACTGGTTATTGTTATTCCATGCGAAAGCGGTGAAACTGTTGCTTTCAAAGTCTTCCATGGCTCTGCCAATCATCAGATTATAGGGCATGTTGAGTTCATATTCCGCATTGTTGATGTTGAATGACATGGGATACATGCTTCCAATAGTAGCAGAGGCGGTTACGCTAATGTTAAAGGTCACCTGAACGGTAGCACCGTTATTGATTTCATTAACCGTTACGTTGTTGCTGTTGACTGTGATATCACTATGATGGGACATCAAATTGCTTGTGAGACCAGTAATGATGTTCTGACCACTGTTTTTCACTACAAAGGTGATGGTGCCGCTCTCACCTGGATTGATTTCGCCAACATTCGGAGTGCCGGCATTGATGATAGTGCTCTCCACCTGAAGTTCAGGAGCGATGGCATTATATGTGAAATCACGCTCAAAAGTGCCATTGTTTGAGAGTATGGTCACTCTGACGGAAATCTGCTCGTTGTTGCTCAATGACGCACTGGTTCTGGAAGTGAAAGCATTGTTGAGGTCAAAGTTCTGGTTGCCATTCATGGTGCCGATATAAACGGAGTCAACAAGGAAATAGATGTTGGGGGTAAGGGCTTGTATTTTGGCTCTTACATTGTTTCCTGTGATAGCACTGACGTTTTCAACATGCAGGTTCCAGTCGTTGACATGATCGTTGCTGAGTGCTGCGCAGTTGTTCAAATCGATATTGCTTACAGCATAGAAGCTGTTGGGAGAAGCGAAATTGATGGTTTGGAAGAACTGGATGTAGTTCTGAGCCGAGATGGCTATCTCGTATTGGCCGGGAATCAGGTCGGCGGGCAAAGCCAAGCTAACCTGACCGTTTGCATCGGCGAAAGCAGCGCTTATCAGCACGTTGTTCTGGGTCAAAGCCACGTAAGCGTATGGTACTGCAGTGAAATCAAGTGAGCTTATACCTATCACGCTGCCGTTGGGAATGTTGGCCGTGATGGCTGACGGTTCTGACAAATAAGCTTTGATGGAGGGATCACCAAATACATGATAAATCTCCCAATAATACAATTTTCTTGTTGAAGAGGAGGATTCAACAGCTAAATTGCCAGCCATGTTGATACCCGCCGCGGTGGTGTACCATTGGCTATGGGCTTCATTATGGGTGTGGAAGATGCGGTCGTAAGCTCCCAGGTGTGAGGCATCGTATGTCGGGTTGGCATTGATGTTGCTGCGTACTCCAACAGCCCAGTAATAGTCTTCATCCCAATAGGTGCTGTTGGAGGCACCGAGATAAATAACCGCACCTTTTTTTGAAGCACGTAAAAGAGTCTCACCAAAACAGGATGTTTGTTCGAATCTTCCTGATTCACAGCAGTTTCCAATCATAAAGCCATATTTGTTGGTATTGCTCATGGAGTTGACGTGGCTGTTGGTAAAACTGGGTTCGTACCATCCTTCAGCAGAGCAGTGGGCGGTATAATTAGCCCAGCCGACACCAGCTCCGATTTCACTACGGATAGTGGCGGATTGGGTGCTGCAATTGTACAGGTGCGTATGTACCGTAGTATAGCCATTGGAGGTGTTGATATAATTATTGGCGATATAGTTGATTTGCCCGTCCGCATGGGTGGGACCGTAATTAGCATCGGTGCCGGCTACCAGAACGGCATCATCCAAATAGCTCGGGTCTGGCATGGAGTATTGTTCAAACATCAGCGTCTTTTCAATCTGAGGTGACAATTGGGTGGCATTTTGAGCAGAGAAACGGCCGTAATAGCAGTCGGGAATATTGTCGCCAGTGGTCCAGGTGGCATAGTATAAGTCGGTGATGTGTCCAGAATTTGATTGGCCGGTGAAAGCGGGAATCTGTTCCTTGTCACCAACAAACAGCAGAAATGTAGGAGCGGGATCCTCAGTAGTGGCATTATCATATTTCGCTTTGATAAAGTTCTTGATGCTGGTAGTGGTAGTACCTACATTGCTGTCGTCAGTATAAGCGATCTCTACCAAATAGCCGATGCGTTTCTTCCAGTTGATGAATTCGGCAATCTGTTCGTTGTTTCTGAACATGGAGTGCGCCACAATCAAATATTTAATCGGAGCGTTGTTAATCTCGTCTCTGAAACCAGGCGTGTTCATGGGGTTGATAACACCGCAGTGCTGGCCATCAAACAAGCCGTTACCATGTTTGGTTTTCATCTCCATGGTTCTGGGTATGTTGGGGTTCACAAAGCTGATCTCCACGTCTAACTGTGTGCAAACTCTGAGCTGACCAGTCACAGGGTTGTATTCAAAGGGGGCGATACTTACATGGCCTAAGTTGATGTTACGAAGTACACCCACTTTCTCGCTTTGAGCCAACGGCATTCCATAAAAGCTGTTGGTAGCGTATGTCGCTTCGTCAATCACAAAGGGGAAGGGACCGTCTTCTGATTTGGGATGGCGAGGCTGCACCGGCATAATAGGATGGTTGATGCCCAGTTCAGCAAGGTTATAGGTCTCGTAAGTACTGTTAACCACATTCACTTGTATATTCTCGCAAAAGGGAATCTCCAGCAGGTTGGTGATAACAGGCAATTCGGGCTGGCCATCATTCTGTGTGGGAGTCATACCCTCGTAAGAAAGCTGGCAATAATTACCTTGCTCAGTTTTGATGTTCTTAATTTGAAGATTCTGAACATCAATAGAGTAGGAGATTTTGATGTCGCTATAACTGTTATCCGTTACACGGTAATAGTTAGAACGCTGAGCCATACCGGAATTGAAGAGCAGCAGGCTCAGAATGCACATCAGAATGATAGATTTTTTCATGTTTTTGTATTTTTTTATGATTATTATTTTATGCTGAATAAGTGATTTTCTAATATAAAATGCCAAACTTTACACCGCCGAAGTGGTAGTGGTGATTCTTTTCGCTATTGGTAAAATACTCTGAATTGTCGGGTTCGTCAGGATGAGCTACACTGTATTTGATGCTGGAATGCTGCATCTTGTAGGTGGCTAATATCAGCAGGGAGACTTTCTCGCTGACTTTGATGTTGATGCCGAGACCGGTTTCCACTACGGGACCTGCTTTGGCGCCTTGGATTATGCGGGTTGTCAACTCGGGTTTCTGGTTCATGTACCACTTGAAGGAATAACCCATGTTGGCATACCAGTGGGGACTGAATTTGGTCTTGGTGAAATTAACGCTGAGGTTGAAAGTCAGCGGAATAAATGCCGTATAACGCCAGAAGTCAATGCCTAAGTTCACACCCATGAAGAAGTTGGGGTTGAATTGATAGGCTAACAGCTGGTTAACTTGGACAGAAAACAGACGGTTTTGTATTTCACGGTTAGGTATCTTGATGCTGCCAGCACCACCAGCTACACCAATGGTACTCATAAAGACAAATTTGCTGTCTTTGGCATTGCGGAATTTCTCTTTATTTTGTGCGTATGAACCGAAAACGCAACAAAAGCATAATATGATTAGGATGATTTTTTTCATGATAAAGTATTGTTTTTCAGTTCTTTTGCGGTCTTGAGGGCAGCATCGCTGACAGGGTTGCCACTCATCATGGTGGCAATTTCACGAATGCTTTCCTCTTTATTCAGACTTTTGATTTGGGTGAAAGTTTTGTCATCGGCAACATCTTTGTAAACAAAATAGTGCTTCTTACCTTTAGCTGCTATTTGCGGCAGATGGGTGATGACAATCAATTGGTGTTTAAGTGATAGTTCTTGCATGAGCGATGCCACTTTGCCGGCTACTTCGCCCGATATGCCTGAGTCAATCTCGTCAAAAATAACGGTCGGCAACAGGCTGTTGTCGTTGATAATGCTCTTGAGGGCTAACATGAGGCGTGAGATTTCACCGCCAGAAGCAGTCTTCTCAATCTCGTTCAGCTCGCTGCCACGATTGGCGGTAAACAGAAACTGCACCTTGTCGATGCCGTTAGGACCAGGTTGTTGACCGGAGATAATTTCTACCTTGAAATTTCCATATTCCATGCCCAACAGCTTGATGCGGCCAATCATCTCCTGCTCTAACTTGTCAGTGCACTGATGACGGGATTGGGAAAGGGTAGTGGCTAATTCCAAAGTCTTGCCATAGAGTTCCTGACAGCGTTTTTGACTTTCCTCAAGCTGCTCGTCATTGGCCGTCATGGAATCCAACTTGGCCTCTGTCGATGCCAGTAAATCAATGAGTTCCTCATTGCTGTTGACATGGTGCTTGTGCTCTAAATTCAGCAGCAGGTCCAAGCGTTCGTTCAGCCTTTCCAGTTCTTGGGGGTTGATTTCAATCTTGCTTTCTTTCAGGCTAAGGTCTCTGGCAATGTCTTTCAGCTCCAGCAGACTGCTGTCCAAACGGTGGCTTAATTCTTCGATTCCTGCATCGTATTGACTGATACTTTGGCAGTGGTCACGTATGATTTGCAGCTGATGAATAATGTTTTCTTCTTCCTCTTCTTCAAGAAGTTGGATGCTCTGGTATAGTTTTGACTTGATGGTCTCCGCATTGGAAAGCAGGGCTATCTGTTGTTCTATCTGCTCCTGTTCTCCCTCATTCAGCTGGGCATCATGAAGTTCTTGACGCACATATTCAAGATAGCTGCGTTCCTGAGCCTGCTGCTTTTGCAGCTCGACCAGTTCGGCATATTGTTTTTCCGCTTTCTTGTAAGCGTTATAAGTTGTTTTGTATTCCTCAAACAGAGAATGATTGCGGGCATATAAATCCAACACATTAATCCTGAAGTTCTCGTTGTTGACCAAAAGGTTGTTGTGTTGGGAGTGGATGTCCACCAATGCTTCAGCCAGCTCTTTGAGCAGCGACAAGGTAACCGGTGTATCGTTGATAAAAGCTCTGGATTTGCCGTTTTCGGTTACCTCACGTCGGATGTAGGTGATGTCTTGGTAGTCGAGGTCGTTTTGTTGGAAGAAATCCTGCAAATGCAAGGATTTGATGTCGAAGGTGCCTTCGATAAAGCATTTTTTTGTTTTATCATGAAGGACGGTTGTATCGGCGCGTTTGCCTAAAATCAGTGATAAAGCGCCAATGATGATAGATTTGCCTGCACCTGTCTCGCCGGTAATAACCGTGAAGCCCTTGTCAAAATCGATTTTAAGGGAACGGATAATCGCGTAGTTCTCTATTTGCAGGGCTTTGAGCATAATTGGCTACTTGTTGGTGCTGGCGGTTATGGCATCATATTTTGATGAGTTGGCGGGGTCTAACTGTTTCATGATGTTGACCACTTGTGTTTTCTCGTTGGCTAAGCCTTCTTTGAAAATATTGATGATTTCGTCGGATTTAGCACCGACCATATACTGTACGATGACAAGGTTGGATTTCTGTCGTGCCACCTGCTGCAGGGATTTGAGCGCCTCGAATATCACGGCTCTGCCTCCATCGGGATTGTCGGCCATGACATCCAGACCTAAACGGTGATAGTTGTATAAAAACTCGTGGATTTTGCTGTAGGTGCCGTTGGTGAGGTTCTCAACGAGCCAGTAGCGGTTGTTCTGTCCTGACTCGAAAGACTGCCAACCAGGTTCGGCAACACTCTGGCATAAGTTGACAATGTTTTGGCATTTGGCGTAGTAGGGTGAACCGCCGTTCATGGAGAAGGTGTCGAAATCGAGTGCCAAGAAAAGGTTCAGATAGTAGGCGATGAGAGAGGTCAATTGGTTTAGGTTGACGTTGTCATCATACTCCAAAGGCTGTCCTTCATCGTAGGTGAACTGGATTTTCTTGTCCTGGAAGTTCAGCACGGTGGTCTTGTAGTTGGTCTTGTAAACGGGACGGTGCAACTGGACGGTCATGGTGCCTTTCAGCACATCACCGGACACCTCGGTCAGATTGATCATCAGACCGCATTCAATACGCTCGTTGGTTTTTAAGGTGTATTGGCACCATTTCCGGTCGTTGATGAACTTGTACAGCTCCTGTTGCAGTGCATTGTAGCGTTCACGGTTGGAACCGCTGATTTTGGAGGAGTTGATAGACACCTGACATTGGAAATCCTGGGCGGACAAGCTTGCCGTCATCAGGGTCAGAAGGAATAAAACCAACAAACGTTTCATGATTTCTATTTGTTTAATTTACTGATTATAAACTGAATAATCTCTTTGGCGACTTCGGCTTTGCTTTTGGCCTCACCTTGGATTAGCTGTCCCTCCTTGTCCATCATGGTCACTTGGTTGGTGGGCTTGTTGAAGCCGGCCTTCGGGTTATTCATAGAATTTAAAACGATGATATCGATGTTTTTATTTTGCAGTTTGCCCTTGGCGTTCTCCAATTCGTTCTCGGTTTCCAAGGCAAAGCCAGTAATTAGTTGTCCCTCACGGCGTTGATGTCCGAGGGTGGACAAAATATCTTTGGTTTTTACGAGTTCGATATTAAGACCTTCCTCGTGTTTTTTGATTTTTTGGCTGGCGGTGACTTTCGGGGTATAGTCGGCCACGGCGGCAGCCATGATGATGATGTCGGCGGCGGGACCGTAGTGCATGCATTGGTCGAACATTTCGCCGGCGGTCTTGACATCCACACGGTTGATATGGCTGGAACAGCTCAGGTGTGTGGGACCGCTCACTAAGGTTACTTCAGCTCCTTGGCGGGCCAGTTCTTCTGCTAATTCATATCCCATCAGGCCAGAAGAATGGTTGCCGATAAATCTGACAGGGTCGATGGGTTCGTAGGTCGGACCAGCGGAGACGAGGGCTTTGTAGCCTTTGAGTGTTTGCTCACCGTCTAAGAACTGACAAACGGTGGCAAAAATCTGCTCGGGTTCTTCCATGCGGCCTTTGCCTTCCACACCACAGGCCAAAAAGCCGGATTTGGAGTCGATGATATGGACTCCACGCTGCTGAAGCGTCTGCATGTTCTGCTGTACTGCCGGATGGGCGTACATCTTGCAGTTCATGGCAGGGGCCATGAAGATGGGCTTGTTGCAGGCCAATAGGAGGGTGGATAGTGCGTCATCGGCAAGACCATTGGCGAATTTGCCAATGATATTGGCGGTGGCAGGAGCTACAATAATGCAGTCGGCCCAGTCGGCCATGGCGATGTGATGCACATCCATTTCGTGACCGTGCTCGAACATGTCGGTATAGAGTTTATTCTGCGACAAGGTCTCAATGGTGAGGGGTGTCACGAACTCCAAAGCATGCTGGGTGGCGGTAACTTTCACCTCGTAACCTGCGCTTTTAAACAAGCGGATAAGGGATAGTGACTTATAAGCCGCTATCCCTCCGGTAATGCCAATGACTATATGTTTACAGTCTGTGTTGCTCATCTGTTTTGGTCGGTATTCTCAACGTCGTTGAAGTAAATCTGTTTGTTTTCGTATTCGTTGATGGCCAGCAAAGTGGGCTTGGGCAACTGCTCGAAATATTTGGCTAATTCGATCTGCCCGAGGTTTTCGTGGTATTCCTCCAAATTGTCGGTGGCACTGACAAATTCCTGTGATCTTTCGTGGAATTCCTCTTTCAGGTCAGCGGCGATTTGGTTGGCTCTTTTGGACAATACGACGACGGTCTTGTAAATGTTGCCGGTTTGATCATCCATTTTAACGATGTCGCGTGTGATGGCGAAAGGATTAACCTTTAATTTTTTGTAATCTGCTGATTTCATTGATATTAGTTATTATTTTTGATTTTATTGATTTGATCTTGTGCATCATCTGCCAATTTCTTGGCATCCATGTAAAATCCTGAATTAGGATATTGGGCTTGCATGATTTTGAACGCGTCAATACAAGCTTGAAAACGTTCTCTTTTTTTCTTGTTAACGCTCTTTTTGGCATATTCATGGTTGTTCTTGACCAGAATATATACGGCTTCGTGAGCGTATTTTGAGTTCGGATATTCTTTGAGGAAATTTTTTATGGCAATTTGCGCTGCCTGATAGTTGTCAGTGTTGTAATACAATTTGGCTATTTCAAAGTCTTTCTGAGCCAGCTTCTCACGCAATATGTCTAACATCTCGTTACATTCATCCACATGTTTGCTACGGGGATAGGACTTGATGAAAAGGTCCATCTCGTCTATGGCATACAGGGTGGATGACTGGTCCAGGCTATATATGGGGGAGACCTCGAACACGGATTTCACACACATATAGTGGGCTTCCTCGGCTTTTTCAGTGCCGGGGTAGTGGCGGGCATAGTCCTTGAAATGGAAAGCGGCCAGCTCGTAGTCTTTGTTCTTGTAGTAACAGTCGGCAAACAAATACAGCAGCGTGTCGGCGGTAGGGGTACCCAATGACAAAGGGTACAGTTCCTCGAAAATACGTGCGGCCGACAGGTACTGTCCGTTATCGTAATATTTCAGAGCCTTGGCATAGTTCATGTCGAAGGTCTCGAAGGAAAACTTATTGCTCTTACCCGTCTTTTTCTTGGCTTTGCCTTCTGATTTTTTGCCGCTGTTTTGAGCTTTGTCATTGTTGACGGCGGCAGTGGTTTGGCTGTTTTGCACAGAATCGGAAGAAACCACCTGTGAAAAGCCACGGTGGGGTATTGCTAAAGCAATGATAATCAGTATGTTGAGTATAAATTTTGCCATTTTTTTCATTCTTGCAAATATAATGTTTTTTTTAATATGAATAGTTATAAATAAAAACGTATAATTTGTTATGGAAATTAAAAAACGATTCAACATTTTTTGTATCTTTGCAGGTCAAAATTTAAACTCATCATCAATGAAAAAGATATTAGTAATTGGAGCTTGTGGACAGATAGGTTCTGAACTCACTCCCGCGCTGAGAAAAGTTTATGGCACCGACAATGTAGTGGCTGCCGATTTGATGTACCCCTTGAAAGGCGACTTGGCCGACAGCGGTCCTTCCTGCAAAATTGACGCTACCAATGCACAGGATATTGCCGATGCGGTGAAGAAATATAATATTGATTCTATTTTCAACCTGGCTGCTATCCTTTCAGCCAAGGCAGAAGCCAATCCCATGCTGGGCTGGAATGTAGGTATCGGCGCTCTCCTCAATTGCCTTGAGGTGTCTCGCGAATTCCATTGTGCCCTGTTTACCCCCAGCTCCATCGGAGCTTTCGGTGCTAATACACCACACGACAAAACCCCGCAGGACACTATCCAGCGTCCGCAGACCATCTATGGTGTGACCAAGGTGACTGGTGAGTTGCTGAGCGACTACTACTACAAACGTTTCGGCGTGGATACCCGTTCGGTACGTTTCCCAGGCCTGATTTCTAATGTCACTCTGCCCGGTGGCGGTACCACCGACTATGCCGTAGAGATTTACTATGCTGCCATCAAGGAAGGTAAGTTCACCTGCCCGCTGAAACCGGGTACCTATATGGACATGATGTATATGCCCGACGCTTTGAGAGGCACCATGGAACTCATGGAAGCCGATCCTTCTAAACTGATTCATAGAAACTCTTTCAATATCACAGCTATGAGTTTCGAACCGGAGCAGATTGCTGCCGCTATCAGAAAGTATATGCCCGATTTCAAGATGGATTATAAGTTCGATGAACTGCGTCAGGGTATCGCCGACTCATGGCCCAACTCAATGGACGACAGCTGCGCCCGCGCTGAATGGGGCTGGAAACCGGAATATGACCTCGATGCAATGACCCGCGATATGCTTGAGGTGCTGAAAGTTAAATTGGCAAAATAATTATCCTAAATTCAAATATCATGTATAACAATTTTCAAGCTCATCTTCAAAAAGAATTGACCGACATTGAAAATGCCGGCTTATACAAACACGAACGTATTATCGTTTCTCCGCAGAGCGGTGAAATCACTTTGCAGAACGGCATGAAAGCGCTGAATTTCTGCGCTAACAACTACCTCGGCCTGGCTAACAATCCCAAGCTGATTGCTGCTGCTAAGGAAGCTCTCGATACCCATGGCTATGGTATGGCTTCTGTACGTTTCATCTGCGGTTGCTCCGACCTGCACAAACAGTTGGAAGCTAAGATCGCTGAGTTCTTCGGTACGGAAGACACTATCCTGTATGCCGCTTGCTTCGACGCTAACGGTGGTGTGTTCGAACCTCTGTTGACTGAGCAGGATGCTATCATTTCCGACGCACTGAACCACGCTTCTATCATCGACGGTGTGCGTCTGTGCAAGGCTGTCCGCTATCGTTATGCCAACGCCGATATGGCTGACCTCGAGAAACAGCTGCAGGCCGCTCAGGCTCAGCGTTTCCGCTTGATTGTGACCGACGGTGTGTTCTCTATGGACGGTAATGTGGCTCCGCTGGATAAGATTTATGAACTGGCCAACAAATACGACGCTATGGTCATGGTGGACGAATCTCACTCTGCTGGTGTAGTAGGTGAGACTGGTCGTGGCGTAACCGAACAGTTTAACCTGCGTGGCAAAATTGAAATCCTGACCGGTACCCTCGGTAAGGCTTTCGGTGGTGCTATCGGTGGTTTCACTACTGGTAAGAAAGAAATCATTGACATGCTGCGTCAGCGTTCACGTCCATATTTGTTCTCCAACTCTATTCCGCCGATGGTGGCTGCCGCTGGCGTGAAGATGGTGGAGATGATGTCCGCTACCAACGAACTGCAGGATAAGCTGCACGCTAACACCAAGTATTTCGTGACCAAGATGCAGGCTGCTGGCTTCGACATCAAACCAACTCAGTCCGCTATTTGCGCTGTGATGCTGTATGATGCCAAACTGTCACAGGTGATGGCTGCCAAGATGCAGGAAGAGGGTATCTTCGTTACCGGTTTCTACTATCCCGTAGTGCCGAAAGATCAGGCTCGTATCCGTGTTCAGATTTCCGCTGCTCACGAAACCGAGCACCTCGACAAGTGCATCGCCGCCTTCACGAAAGTGGGTAAAGAACTTGGCGTTATCAAATAACAAAAGTTCAGCAAAACAAACTAAAAAGAGTCGCCAGCAATGACGACTCTTTTTTTTTATATACTTTCAAATTATCAACTGTCAACTATCAATTATTAATTGTTAACTGTCAACTGTCTGTACTCGTCTCTCGTCAGGCTATAAATCAGCACATCCTTAAACTCTCCCTGATGGAAGTAGTGCTGTTTCAGGCGGCCTTCTTCTTTGAAGCCCATCTTGGCCAATAATTTGATAATGCTTTCGTTGTGAGGGAACACGTCGCTGGTGATTTTGTTGAGGTTCAGTGTGTTGAAGCCATAGTCAATAAGCATCTTTGAAGCTTCGAAAGCTAAGCCGAGACCTTGGTATTGTTTTGGGATGCGTAAGGTCTTCCACGTGGCCCGCTGATGGCGGTAATTGAAATCGTACAGACCTACAGCTCCTAACAAAACCGGATCTTCGCCTTCTTTCTCCTTGTAGAAAATCGACATGGCCACATCACCGTTTTTGCAGATTTTCTCATACCATTTCTGCTGGGTGTAGGTGGATATGGGATTATGAATGATATAATCGGTCAAGTCAGCATCCCAGCGTTGTTCCATCAAAAAGTTGAGGTCTTCGGGCTCAACGGGTTTCAGAATCAGTCTTTCGCTTTCTAATATTCTCATAATAAATGTTTTATGCTATTGTATGTTGGTAAATCTCCTCTATAGACAGGATAGGAGCTTGAATTTTCTGTGCCAGGTTGATAATCTCCATAATCAGGTCGTAGGCTCCTTTCTCGCGGTTGCGTTTGGCTTCGATCATCTCATGGCTGATATTGTTGAATTCCTCACGGCTCATGGAGTCTTTGATTTGGCGCATCCATGCGATATAAGGGGTGTTGAAAGCCATGTTCATCGGATGAAAACTGATGACTTTCAATCCTGGCGAGGTGAAATATTTCAGATAGGGTTGGATGGACAAGCCCAGGTCATTATAGAGGAAACTGCCTTCTTCCAGAAATACAGGTATTTGCAGCAGCTTGGACTCAATCCAGAAAGGCGCAATACGGGGTGCCATGGTCGTGATGCAGTTGGAGCATGTCCGGATATGGTACTCGTTCTTGAGCATATGGGCTGTGTCGGTGACATCGAAAGCGCGGTGGGAGCGGGTAGTGGTGGCCTCTGGGGCAAAGGAAAGACAAGTCTCAATCACTTCGCGGAAACTGTTGCCTTGCGAGGAGCCTGGCAGGAAATTGGGATGTATGCCGCGGATGATTTTCCCATCTTTGTAATAGCGTTCAATGATTTCTGACGCATGGGTGACGTAGGTGGTCAGCTTCAGCAACTCCAATGGCATCTTCTGGAAGAAGTTGCCAATGACTGCTTCCGAAGCCCAGTCAATATCAGAGGTAAAACAGAAAACAGGCTGCTCATCCCAAAGATGCGGCTGGCGAAGTTTTTCCACCAAAGCGGCCATGTTATCAGTAATATCAGGTGTCATTGTCAGTAGTCAAAAATTATTTTGCAAAATTAAACAAAATCCCTGAATTATCAGAAATTTTTATTCTGACTTTCCTCCGCAAAACATCCCCAATAATTCAATTGCACATTTGCCAATTAACTAATTAACTAATTTGCTAATTAACTAATTTGCTAATTCAAACTCCCCTCGAGCGAAGCGAGACTTCCCTTATTCTTCACCTCCGCCTTCATACTCCATATTGCCATCATCGGAAGGCATCTCCATTTTCCTGCGCTTGTAGTTGTTGATCTTGTATGTCACATTAAGGGAAATACGGCAGCCGTTGCGGTCACGCAGACTGTAAGAGTCATAGCCGTTATAGTCGTTGTATTGGTATGAATGGATACGGGTTTGGTTGACCATGAAGAGAAGGTCTCGGATGTTCAGACTCACCACCAAGCTGTTCTTCAGGAAGCCTTTCTTAACGGCGAAATCCAGCGAGTAACGGGCAGAACGGCGTCCCTGGCCTACGCCTCCGGTGCCCCAACCCATACTGCCGGTGGTCAACGAAGGTGAGCTGTAGCGGAAGTTCAGCTGGATATCCCAGTTGTTGCCAAAGCTGAAGGTCTGGTTCAAACGGAAACGGAACTCCCAGTTGCGGGCGAGGTTTTCATCCAGCAGGTTGTCGCTTTCGATGATATTCCTATAGAAATTGAAGGAAGCATTGATCTTCCAGAATTTCCAGATGCGCTGGCTATAGAACAGTTCCACACCGATATTGTGGCTCTGGTTGAGGTTCTGGTATGATGTGAGGGTATAAATATAGCTGTCTTCCGTCGTGTCTTGTGGAATATACTGCTCCAGTGTGGTGTAGCGGGTGATAAGGTGGCTACGGTGGCGGTAGAAGGCCGTGGCACTAAAGAAGGACTTGTTGATGGTCAGCTGGTAGCCGAGTTCCAGTGAGTTGGCCATCTCGGGATTCAGATAGGGGTTACCGCAGCGGACATTCTGCTTGTCGGAAATATCTCGGTAAGGATTCAGCTGCCAGATGTTGGGACGCTGCACACGACGAGAGTAACTCAGCTTCAGAGAGTGTTTGTCGTTGATTTCATATCTGATGTGCACCGTCGGGAAGAGGTTGTAGTAGTTTTTCTTATAGACGGTATCGGCTGATTTCAAGTTAGAGAAAGTATTGGCCATCTCACCACGCAAACCGACCTGAATCTGCAGTTTTTTCCAGAAAGTGTTGGAATAAATGAAATACAAGGCGTTCAGATATTCGGTGTATTCGAAATTGTTGAGCTGTAAGGAATCCAGAGCCCAGGGGTCTGTGTTGTAGGCGTTGTACAATGAATAATCCTGACCGATGGAGCGATAAGAGAACTTATAACCCGTCTCAATACGGCCGCCATTGCCGATGGGTGTCACAAAATCAACTTGGGCATTGGCATTGCGGTTTAAGGATTTGGATACTGTTTTCTGGAAATAGTCGTATTCCAGTGGAAGATCAAATTCCTGTACAGACCAGTTGTTATTATCCCCGAAACCATGGTTGTAGGAGACATCTGCGGTCAGCTCGCGGCCTTTCACCTCAAAGGTCTTCTTGTAGTTGATGGCGGCATTGAAGTTCATGTTTTTGTTCTTGCCGTTGCCAAATTGTGCATAATAGGAGGAAGGAAATAGCTCTCCCTCAATCCAGTCGGCGTTTTCGGAAGTGAGCGAACTGGTGTCTTTATGGGTGCCATAGCGGAAACCGAAAGAGAAGCTCAGCGTATTCTTTTTGTTGATGAACCAGTCCAGGCCGGTGAACACATTGTGGCCGCCACCGCTACCTTGGCCGAGGTTGGTCTGATTGAGGTTGGTGGTATCGTTGCCGTACCAGGAGTCGCGGTCCAACTTGCCGCCATTTTTGAACTTGTGACCTCTATAGCTGTAGTTGATGAAGAAGTTGATTTTGTCGTAGCTATAGTTGAAGCTCACATTGGCATTGTATTGGTTGATATACGGGCGCACAATATAATGCTTGGGAGTAGGTTCCAAAGTATATAGCGACATGCCTCCACCCAAGGAGACCATACCGTTGAAACCTGATTCTTTCTTTTTCTTGAGCACCACATTGAGGATACCTGCCATGCCGTCGGGATCGAAACGTGCCGATGGGTTGGTGATGACTTCAATACTCTCAATCATGGAAGCGGGAATCTGGTCCAAAGTGAGGTTGGTCGGGCGTCCGTCCACCCAAATGGTCACGTTCTCACTACCACGCACCGTTACATTGCCTTCCACATCCACGTCCACCGAGGGAATCTCTTCCAGCACTTCAATCGCGGTGGCTCCGTCCGCCATAATGCTCGACTCCACATTGTACACCGTCTTGTCCAGATTGGTCTGCAACATGTCTTTCTGAGCTTTTACCTCTACGGTTTGCAGAGATGTGCTTTTGTTTGACAGAGTGAATTTCGGAATTCTGAAAACAGATTGCTCTTTGCTGATAGTGAAGGGTTTGGAATAGTGTTTGCGATATCCAATGTATTGTATTTCAATAAAATATTCTCCGAAAGGAATCTCCTGAATCATAAAACGACCACTTTCGTTGGTGATGCCGGTCTGGGCTATCGTCGAGTCGGTGGTTTTCTTGACATAGATGGAGGCGTATTCGATGGGTTTGGCATTTTCATCGACAATCATACCCATGATGGAGCCGGAGGTGGCTGATTGTCCAGGCATGGGTGGTCTCACCATTTCGGGTTGTGCGTAGCTGTATGCGAAGGCAAACAAAAAAAAGAGGCAGCTGGCAAAACGGTAGAGTTGCTTCATATAATAATATTTTATATTACAAATTTAAAAAAACAAACAGCATAGACTGTCGCTTTGCAAAAAGGTTTAATCTATGCTGTTGTTTTTTTTATTGAACTGAGTTCTATTTGGAATAGAACATATTTCTTTGGTCTAAGATTTTGGCTTTAGCTCTCAAACCCTGCATGATTGTTGCTTCGTTACGGCCTCTGCCCACGCAGATGTTTCTCAAGGCGCCTTTTTCTCCAGCGTAGTTGGGAGAAGCGGGAACGTCGTTGAAGTTGCTTACATTAACGAGATATACGTAGTTCTTACCGGCAACGGCTTTGCTGCTGTTAGCTGGCATAGCGAAGATTTTGGAGATAGCGAGGTCTTCGATATTTCTGTTCATATAGCTTTCAGCCAAATAAGTCAAAGGAATGCTATCCATGACGGTGGTGCTGTATTTGCCTGCCAAGTCTTGGAGTGAAGCGCCTTTTGCAAGTTCTTCATTAACATTGTTGGCAATCATTTCTACTTTCTTTTCAGCTTTCAATTGGTTTTCAATGTCTGTCTTCACAGCATCAAATTTCTGCATACCTTTTTCTCTAACGTTTCTTACTGCGGCAACAGCATAGATTCTGTTGGAGAGGTTGATGACGTCTGAAACATCGTCAGTTTTAACACCTTTTGAGAAGGCCCAGCTAACGATTTCGCGGCAGTTTGGCAACTGTGAGATGGTAGCGTCCATAGCTCTCACGTTGGTGCCTTTTAATACTTGAACACCTTGTGCATTAGCGGCGTCAATCAATTCATCAGCATTGCTAGCTGCGGCAGCCAAAGTATTAGCGCTGCTCTTGATACCTTTAACAGTGGCTTCTGATGGAGTGATTTCGTGGGTGTAAATTACGAATTGACGTTTTTCAATAGGAGTTGTTTTGGCCAGAATCTGGTAAACAACGTAAGCGGAACCTGACTGGTGAACGTAGGTGCCACCGATATTAGTATGTACAAATTCATTATATAATGAAGGAATAGTACCACGTTCGGGAACCCAGAGGGTGGTGTCGGTAGCTTGACGGCCAGCCAAATAGCTGGGCATCAGCTGGAAGATGTTAGCACCGCTCTTCACCAATTGATTCAAGCTGTCAGCTTCCAATCTGGCTTGCTTTTTGGTACGAGTGCCGTTAGGATTCTGGGCGGAAGTCTTGTAATCCACTACCAGGAATGCAACCATGACAGAGTCGGGACGCATCTCAGCACCATAAACTTTGCCGTAATACCATACGATATCCTGATAGGTGAAAGGTTCGATCATTGAACCAACAGGGCGTTTGAAAATCAAGCTGTCCAATTCATCAATATTGATATCTTCAGCAGTATAATAAGTACTGTCAACCAAACCTTTTTCTTCTGCCATGTTGAATTCGAGCAGTGAGGGAGCTGCAACAAAGCGCTGGTATTCAGCTCTTACACTGTCTTCAATGGTCTGTAAGTCTTCAGTAGAGGGAGTAACAGGGAATACGGCAACGTCGATGTCACGCAGATTCTCCATTACATCGAAAGCTTTTTTATGGTTGTTATACCAATCTTTCATTTCCTTGTCGCTTACGCTGGGCACTACGTCGTTGAAAACGGGAGCGTAGGGATTCAGCATGGCGAAAGAGGCCATTGTGTTCTTGTTCTGGTTGGCCAATTGTTCAGCCATCTTGTCTGAGAAGTAGGTGGCACCCTGAGCCAATGCATAATAGTGCATTCTCTTAGCGTCGGTGATGTTGAAACGCTGGATAGCCTTGTAGGCATTGTACAGTTCAGAAGCGCCTTCCACATCGCGATAGTCTTCGATGTTGGAGATGATACTCAGTGCGTTTTCCACACCGTATTGCTCGGCAATCACGTTCACCATCTGAGCCAACAGCTGGTTGGGACGGTTGGTGCGGAGACTGGCGATCATTTCGTCGCTGGCGGCTTCAATCATTTCATTGGAATACTGCAAGCCCAATTTATCCAACTCCTTGTCAATTAATTTAGTTTCCAACAGGTTATTCCAGGTGAGCTCGTGAATCTGATAGTTCTCGGTCTCTTCCAATGTCTGTTTGTTGTACAATATTTTCCAGAGAGCAGAATTTTCTTCATATTCTTTCTGATATTGTTCGTTTAATTTCTCACCATTTACACTTGCCATAGTGTATTGATCGGAGAAAATTGCTCTCAAACTGGAAAAGTCGCCAACGATAAATGCAAGTAATGCAAGTCCAATAATAATCGTCAAAAGCACTCCATGCTTACGAATTGCGCCAATTGCTGCCATATCTTTTACGTGTTTTAGTTATACTTTTTTTTAGGGTGCAAAAATAGTGTTTTTTTTTTTACGATGATTGCTTTTTTAAAAGAAAAAAAATGTATTTTTGCAAACTTTTTTTGACCAACTATTATTAACGTAAAATTTAAGCAAAATGAAATCAGTGTCTATTAGCGGTTCTCTAAGAGAGAACGTAGGGAAACGAGATGCGAAAGCTCAGCGTGCTCAAGGCCTTGTGCCGTGCGTAATTTACGGTGGAAAACAACAATATCAGTTCGTTGTTGACCAGCGTCAGTTCAAAGATTTGATCTATACTCCCGAAGTGAAGTATGCTCAGGTCGAATTCGACGGCAAAAAATTCAACGCTATCCTCCAGGAAACTCAATTCCACCCCGTAACTGACAAATTGTTACATGTGGACTTCCTCGAAGTAGTTGAAAACAAACCTATTACTATTGACATTCCGGTGAAAGTTACGGGTACTTCTCCTGGTGTGCTCCGTGGTGGTAAGTTAGCTAAGAAAGTTAGAAAACTGAAAGTTAGAGGTCTGCTCGAAAATGTTCCTGAATATATCGAGCTGTCAATCAACGGACTGGAAATCAATGAGTCTATCAAGGTTTCAGATGTGAAGGTCCCGAATATCACCGTGGTTGACAATCCTGGCAAGATTTTGGTTTCTGTCCTCACTTCTCGTAACGTGAGCGAAGCCGCTACCGAAGAAGCTGCTGAATAATCGAGATTACATCACATTATTTTCCTAAAAGTAGAGACGCGCTATGGCTCGTCTCTATTTTTTTTATCTACACGTTTCACAATGCACAATTCACAATGCACAATTCACAATGCACAATGCAATATTAACTCTCCAGACCTTTCCATCCTTTAACCCTATAACCCTATAATCCTATAATCCTGTAATCCCGTAATCCTGTAATCCCGTAATCCTGTAATCCTGTAATCCTGTAATCCTGTAATCCTTCCAGCCAAAATCAACACTCAACATAAAATAATTGGCACATTAGCGAATTAACTAATTTGCTAATTCAAAAAAAAATTGTATTTTTGCTGATTGTACCTTTATATTTATATATGTACGGAAAACGTCTTCTGCTTCTGATCCCGCTATTACTGGCCCTGCTTTTTTCCGCTTGCAAGAAACCGGAGAAGTTCTCGGAGATTCCTGCTATAGAGTTTGTTAGTTTGGAGCCTAGTGAGGATGTTAGCGATGGCACCGACGTATGCCTGATCTTCAAATTTCAGGACGGAGATGGTGATATTGGACTTGACGAGTACGACACGCAGGCCCCCTTTGATACCTCTTCTATCTATTACTATAACTGCTTTATTACTTACTTTGAAAAACAAAACGGTGAGTTTGTGGAAGTGGAAACTCCCTCAACCCTCAATATGCGGATTCCGCGATTAAGCGACAATACCCCAGAGTCTATCTCCGGGGAAATTATGCTGAATCTCTTCGCCAACAACCCCTTCTCTCCCTACGACACTATCTGCTACGAGCTTTTTATCGTTGACCGTGCCCTCAACCACAGCAACACCATCACTACCAGCGAATACATTACAAATTAATTAGCAAATTTGTAAATTTGTAAATTAGCAAATTAAAATAGAATTCAAAATTCAAAACTAACCCCTAACCCCTAATCCCTATTCCCTAAAATCATTTGCACATTAGCACATTAACTAATTAGCACATTGAAATCATGACTGTACACGACACCATCATGGCCGCATTGGCGGAAGACATTGGAAACGGAGATCACTCCTCTTTAGCTTGTATTAACCCCACCATCCAAGGTGAAATGCGGCTGTTGGCCAAAGCCGACGGCATTATTGCCGGTATCGATGTGGCACGGGAAGTGCTGCATTGCGTTGACCCGGACATTAAAATGGAAGCTTTCAAGCAAGATGGCGACGAAATTCATAAAGGCGACATCGTGTTTATTATCCGTGGCTCGTCACAGAAAATGCTGACTGCAGAAAGAACCTTGCTGAACTTTATGCAGCGCATGAGCGGCATTGCCACCACAGCAAAGAAATATGCCGATGTGGTAAAGGGTACCAAAACCCGTATCCTTGATACCCGCAAAACCACTCCGAATATGCGTGTGTTCGAGAAATATGCGGTCCAGCTTGGCGGCTGCACCAACCACCGCTTCGGCTTGTTCGACATGGTGATGCTGAAAGATAATCACATCGACTTTGCGGGAGGTATCGAAAATGCTATCGATAAGACGCGTAAATATCTCTCCGATAATAATTTGGATCTAAAAATCGAAATTGAGACCCGCAATCTGGAAGAGGTTAAACGTGTGCTGGATCACGGGGGTGTTGACCGTATCATGCTCGATAACTTTACTCCCGAACTGGTGAAAGAGGCAGTACAGTTGATTGACGGAAAGGTGGAAACGGAGGCGTCAGGCAATATTACACTCGATAATATGCGAGGCTATGCCGAAGCAGGTGTCGATTTCATCTCTGTGGGTGCGCTCACTCACCATATCGCCAGTCTTGACCTGAGTCTAAAAGTCATCAAATAAACAGTACATTTATGAAAAAGTGGCTTAAAGTCTTGTTGATTGTGCTGGCCAGTATCGTTTTGCTGCTGGCGGTGCTCTCTGTTTGCATCGGTCCTATAGCAAAACCTATATTAGAAAAACACAGCAAGGAGTTGTGTCACAGAGTGGTGACTATGGACAAACTGCGCGTGAATCTTTTTACAGGCACTGTAGGCATTTATGGTTTCAAGGCACTGGAAGAGGATGATGAGACCCGTTTCATGAGTTTTAACTCGCTCAAGGCTAATATTAATGTTTTCCCCTTGTTGGCTAAGAAAGTCAAGATGCGTTACATCAAACTCGATGGACCGGTTATCAACATCACGCAAGATGGCTATGTCTTCAATTTCTCTGATATTATTGAATTTTACAGGCCTGAACATCGTGATACAACCCCAAGTAAGTGGCTGGTGGATTTGCGACGCATCGCCCTTACAAATGGTAATATTTGTTATGCCGACTTGCAGCTGAACAGCAATCTATGCATGAAGGACATCAATGTGGAGGTTCCTCGTCTCTGCTTTGGTCGCGGCAATTCGGATGCGGCTTTGCAGCTGCTTTTTGAGGATGGTGGAAAACTGGATGTGAAGATGGGCTATGGTATGGACAAGTCGGACTTCACACTCTATATGAAAATGGAGGATTTCAATGTGGATCCTGTGGAACCTTACGTGCGCCAGTGGCTGAATTTCAAGGATATGAGCGGCAGATTCTCCGCCGATTTGTCGGTGTCGGGTAATTTGAAGCACATTCTGAATCTGGATGCCAAAGGTAATCTGTGCCTGCAGGATTTCAACATGGACGTAGAGCATTTTAAGCATGTGGTGACTTTGGACCGCCTGAATGTAGAGATGGAGGATTTTAATCCTGAAAAGAAAATCTTTCATGTAGAAACCATCGAGTTGGATGCTTTGCGCATGAATTTCGAAATTGACAAAAACGGCAGTTCATTCTCTTCTTTATTCCCCTCTGATACAAGTAGTCAGAAGGAATCAGATGTGAAGTCAAAAAAACAGAAAAAAGAAAAGAAAAAGAAAAAATCCTCCCAAAAGGAAACGATGGCAATCGAGTCTTCCAATGCCAATGTGGCTCCGGATATTCGCCTGAATCATCTGGTGTTGAACGATTGCGAAGTGAATTTCACCGACAGAACCCTGAAGGATGAGGTGATGACCTTGCCGGTGAGCAACATTATGGTGGATGCCCATAACTTGTCTTCCAAAACCTTGAGTAAGGCTTCTATGTATGCCCATTTTGGTAAAACGGGTGAGTTCCATTGTAAGTGGGAAGGCTTCCTTTCTTCCAAAGGAAATCAAGCTATCGATATAGAAATCAAAGATTTGCAGATGCAGGAACTGTCGCCTTATTCTCTCCATTATTTTGCCTATCCTATTTCCAAGGGCGTGTTGGTATACAAGGGCAGAACGACCTTGCAGAATCAGGAGCTGGATAGTAAGAATCATTTCGATTTTTATAATCTGGTGGTGGATAAGAAACGTAAGGATATTGAGCCGGAATACAAACTTCCTTTGCAGGCTGCTGCCTATGTGTTGACCGATATGTCGGGACGGGCCAAGATGGACTTGCCTGTCAAGGGTAATATTAAAAATCCCAAGTTCTCTTTCCGGAAGATTATCGTCAAGGCCTTCTTTAACACCATATTGCGTGTGGCCGCCTCGCCAGTGGATATGATTATCCAGGCCTGTCGTGCCAATGCCGACGCTTTCAAGGATTTGACTTTGGACCTTGACCAGCGTTCCTTCAATTCCCGTCAATACGACCAGTTCAATGCCATTTGTGAGGTGGTGAAAGACAAGCCGGAACTGACCATTACGGTCTCTCCTTCATTCAATTTGGCTAATTATTACAAGGAAGGAGATCCTAAGCAGAATGAAAAAACCATGAAGGAATATGAGCATTTGCAGGAATTGATATATGAGCATTTTGCCCAGTATGGAGTGACGAAAGACCATTTGCAGTTTACCAATAATGTGGGGAAGAAGTTTGCTCCGAAAGGCAAGGTGGTACTGAGTTTTGATGTGGTGACTCCCGGTATGGACGATGTGGAAGGCATGGAGGCCGCCGAGAAATCGTTGGAGGAGTAAATAGTTGATAGTTGACAATTGACAGTTGGATTTAGGATTACAGGATTTAGGATTACAGGATTATGGGATTACAGGATTTAGGATTACAGGATTATGGGATTACAGGATTATGGGATGGAAAGGTCAGGAGAGTTAATGTTTGATTGTGCATTATGCATTATGAATTGTGCATTGTAAATTATTAGTTTATAGCGATGCGTAAACAAAGTCTAATGGAATGGTACGATAAATTGAAGCGGAATGCGGAAAACCTTGTGCTTCCGGGCTTTCAGCATGTTCCTTTGCTGACGGTGATGCGTCTTTTTGGCCGTTCGCTGGTGAAAGGCATTCTCTTTCAACGTGCGGCAGCCATGACTTACCGTTTTTTTATCGCGGTCATCCCCATGGCTATGGCATTGTTCTCTATCTTTTCCTTTTTGGGAGAATCTATGCAGCAGCACATGCTGAATGCCTTTGAATTTGTCATACCTCATTATGCGTGGCCCGTTGCCAATCAAATGATTACCGAGGTGTTGTCGCGGCAGAGCAGCTCGCTGGTATGGATTTTTCTGGCTATGGGTTTGTATTTTTCGGTCATCGCTATCAATTCTTTCCTTAATTCCTTGCGCTCCTCCTATTATGAGGTGCCTACCCGCAACCTGTTCAAGCAATTGTTCGTCAGCTTACAAATTTTTTTGATTTTTGTGGCGGCGGTGTGTGCTATCATCTTGATTTTTGTACTTACTTCGCGTTTGCTCAAGTATATCGACACCTACACTTTGCATAACGCGGTACTATATTCCAATGCAGTATCAGTATTACGATGGTTGCTTATTTTTGCGGCCATCTATTTCCTGATATCCATGTTGTATTATTTTGTTCCAGCGGACAAAGAGAATTACCGCTTTTTCTCGGCAGGCTCCTCTGTAGCCACTATCCTGCTGGTGCTTTTATTGGGTGTCGTTGATTTCTACTTCTCGGATTTTGCGGATTACAATTTCATTTTCGGCTCTATGGGAGCGTTGATTGCCGTGTTGCTGTGGATTTACTGGGATGCCATCGTCATTTTGGCATGTTTCGACTTGAACGTAAGCATCGCGGAAGCTAAAAAGAATACACAACAAACAACTGATAAACATGAAGATAAAGGAAGTGTTACAGCATCTTGAGCACCGTTTCCCACTGCAGTGGCAGGAGGATTTTGACAATAGCGGCATGCAGTGTGGTGACAAGGAACAGGAAATTACGGGTGCCTTGGTTTGCTTTGAGTTTTCCGATAAGGTAATAGAAGAAGCTATTTCATTGAATGCCAATTTGATAGTGGCGCATCATCCCTTGATTTTTGGAAGCGGACTGAAGAAGATTGAACCTACCGACAGGGTAGGGCGTATGGTGTGTAAGGCTATCGAAAACAAATTAGTGCTGTATTCCATGCACACCAATGTGGACAGTGGTATTGGTGGTGGTAATTATGCTTTCGCTGAGAAGCTGAAACTGCAAAATACCAAGGTGCTCGACCCCAAGTGTTTAGATGATGAATATAATGGCCGTGTCGGACTGGGACAGGTGGGTGAGCTTCCTGAACCCATGGCTGTGGCTGATTTTGTGCAGTATGTCAAGGAGTGCCTTGGACTGAAGGTGGTGAAGTATGCGGGACAGATAAACAGACCGGTGCAAAAGGTGGCGGTATGCGGTGGCGCAGGCTCCTCACTCATCCGCCAGGCCTTGCAAGCTGGTGCAGATGCGTATGTGACTGGAGATGTGCGTTATCATGATTTTTTTATTCCTGATAATCAGATGCTTATCCTTGACGTGGGGCATTTTGAAGGGGAACATTTTATTAAAGATATATTATATGCTGAATTAAAAGAAAATTTTTGTAATTTTGCAATCCATTTTTCTAAATTGGATAAATTAGATATTATATACGCATAATATTGATAATCAATATAATAATACATATATCATGGCAACAAAGAAAGTCGTAAAGGATGCAGAAAAAGCAGAGAAAACTCCTACAACTGCTAAAAAAACTGCAACGAAGAAGACACAGAAAGTAACCAAGGTTGAAGAAACCGAAAAAGTGGAAGAACCCAAAAAAGCCACTAAAAGAGCTGCCGTAAAGAAAACGGTGACCAAAGCTGAAAAGTCTGTTAAGGAAACTCCTGCCAAGGAGAATAAGAAAAACCAACCGGTGATGATTGAAACTCATCACGACGAACAGATTGTTGAAACTCCTGAAGACCTTTCTATTGCTCAGAAATTGTTGTCATTGTACAATTTGCAACAGATCATGTCGCAGATTGACCGTATCCGTGTGATCAGAGGCGAGCTTCCCGATGAAATCCGTGACTTGGAAGATGCACACGAAGGTATGCAAACCCGTATCAACAAGTATAATGAGGATATCGAGAACCTGAATAACAAGATTACGGAAGAAAATACCAAGATGCAGGATGCTGTTGTGGCTATCAAGAGATATGAGGAGCAGCAGAACAATGTCCGCAATAACCGTGAATATGAGTCTTTGGCCAAAGAAATCGAATATCAGAAACTGGAAATCCAGGTGGCTGAGAAACATAAAGTGAAACATCAGGCTGAGATTACCGCCAAGACCGAAGAGATTGGTGGTTTCCAGGAAAAACTGAAAGAATATGAGGAAGTGTTGTCTCAGAAGAAGAGCGAGTTGGATGACATCATCGCTGACACCGAGAAGGAAGAGAAGGAATTGATGGAGAAAGCCGAAGTTCTGAAAGCTAAGGTGGATGAGCGTTTGTTGACTGCTTTTGAGCGTATCCGTAAGAATGTGCGTAACGGTTTGGCTATCGTTCAAATTGAACGTGACGCTTGCGGTGGTTGCTTCAGCACTATCCCGCCACAGCGCCAGTTGGATATCCGTTTGCACAAGAAGATTATCGTCTGCGAGGCCTGCAGCCGTATCTTCATCGACCATCAGCTGGTTGAATCCCAAGGCAAAACTGAAGAATAAAAAAAAAGCTCGCAAACGCGAGCTTTTTTTTATTCTCCTTTCCGATTCCTCAGAATATCTATCGCCAAGTAGATGGCACTCCTCAGTGATTGCTCATCAGCACAATTCTTGCCGGCAATGTCGTAGCCGGTGCCGTGAGCGGGAGAGGTGCGTACAATGGGCAAGCCTGCCGTATAATTTACCCCTTCATTGTCAGCCAATATCTTGAAAGGTGCCATGCCTTGGTCGTGGTACATAGCCAAAACAGCGTCAAATTTACTGTAATTGCCTGAACCGAATAAACCGTCGGCGGGGAAGGGACCGAAAGCATTGATATGCTGGTCGAAAGCCTCACGGATAGCGGGAACAATGATGTTCTCCTCTTCCTTGCCAATTAAACCTCTGTCGCCTGCATGGGGATTCAGCGATAATACGGCAATTTTGGGGTTGGTGCAACCGAAATCCTTGAGCAGAGTTTGGTGTAAAGCCTGAATCTTTTTGATAATCAGTTCTTTGGATAGGTTTTGGGATACCTCGTTAATGGGCAAATGATTGGTGGCAAAGGCCACTTTCACCGCAGGGGATATCATCATCATCAGAGGATTTTCCGCAGCAAAAACGGAAGCTAAATACTCTGTATGTCCAGTGAAGTGAAACTGCTCCGACTGGATGTTGTTCTTGTTGATGGGAGCGGTAACGAGGGCATCAATGGCATTGTTCTTGAGGTCGTTGCAGGCATAGCGCAAAGCCATTTCCGCATACTTACCGGCCACATCCGTCGATTCACCCATGTTGATGGGAATCTCATTCTCGCTCAGGTTAATCAAGTTCGCCTTTTTCTGGGAGGACTGTCCCGCATTCTTGATGTACTGGAAAGAAAAATCCTGAATCTGCAAGTTCTTTTTATAGTAACCCGCTACTTTGGATAAGCCATAGACAATGGGCGTGCAGATGTCTAATAACTTGTTGTCGGCAAGAGTTTTGATGATGACCTCGTAGCCAATACCGTTGAGGTCGCCATGCGTAATGCCTATTTTATAGATCGGTTTTTCTCCAGACATGACTTGTTGTTTTATAAGGTGACTTTAACTTCGTATTCTTCGTAACCTTCTACAATATCTCCAACCTTGATGTCGTTGAAGTTCTCGATATTCAGACCGCAATCCTGACCGGCGGTGACTTCCTTGACATCGTCTTTGAAACGGCGCAGGGAGCCCAATTTTCCGGTATAGATAACGATACCATCGCGGATGAGTCGTATCTTGCTGTTGCGCTGCAATTTGCCATCCAAAACCATACAGCCTGCCACATTGCCGACCTTGGTAATCTTGAAGACTTCCTTGACTTCTATGTTGCACAAGATCTTCTCGTGGATTTCAGGTGAGTGCATACCAGCGATAGCATCCTTGATTTCGTTGATGGCCGTATAGATGATAGAGTATGTGCGGATATCAATCTGCTCTTGCTCGGCCAGCTTGCGTGAACCTGGGGAAGGACGTACCTGGAAAGCCACGATGATAGCGTTGGAGGCGGTTGCCAACAACACATCGCTTTCGGTCACCTGACCCACAGACTTGTGAATCACGTTCACCTGTACCTGTTCGGTGGAGAGCTTCAACAGAGAGTCTGACAAGGCTTCCACAGAGCCGTCCACGTCACCTTTAACAATGATGTTCAATTCCTTGAAGTCACCGATGGCGATACGGCGTCCGATTTCATCCAGGGTAATATGTTTCTGGGTACGCAGACCCATTTCTCGGTTCAGCTGAGCACGCTTGGTAGCGGCGATACGGGCTTCGTGTTCGGAAGCGGCCACTTTGAACAGGTCGCCAGCCTGCGGAGCACCGTTCAAACCCAACAACAACACGGGGGTAGCGGGACCTGCGGACTGTACCTGCTGGTTTCTTTCGTTGAATAAAGCTTTTACTTTGCCATAGCAAGGACCAGCGATGATAGGATCACCCACTTTCAAAGTGCCGTTTTGAACCAAAACCTTGGCCACATAGCCCTTGCCCTTGTCCAAAGAGGACTCGATGACGGTTCCGACACCGGGGCGTTTGGGGTTGGCCTTGAGGTCTAACAATTCGGCTTCCAACAAAACTTTTTCTAACAGTTCCTGAACATTGGTACCATGTTTAGCGTCAATTTCCTGGCACTGGTACTTGCCGCCCCATTCTTCCACCAAAATGTTCATCTTAGCCAGACCTTCCTTGATTTTTTCAGGATTAGCTTGCGGCTTGTCAATCTTGGTGATAGCGAATACCATAGGAACACCAGCGGCTTGGGCGTGGTTGATAGCTTCAACGGTCTGCGGCATGATGTTGTCATCAGCGGCAATAACGATGATACACAGGTCGGTAATCTTGGCACCACGGGCACGCATAGCGGTAAATGCCTCGTGGCCAGGAGTATCCAGGAAGGTGATTTTTCTCTCATCGGGCAGAGTTACCTCGTAAGCACCGATGTGCTGGGTGATACCACCGGCCTCACCGGCAATAACATTAGATTTACGGATGTAGTCCAGCAAGGAGGTCTTACCGTGGTCAACGTGTCCCATGACGGTAATGATGGGGTGACGGGGCTGCATATCTTCAGGATTGTCCTCCTCATGCATGGATTGCTCTTCATCCACATCGGCACCCACAAATTCTACTTGGAAGCCATATTCGTCGGCCAAGAGGGAAATGGTTTCGGCATCCAGACGCTGGTTGATGGATACAAACAAGCCGACACTCATACAGGTGGCGATAATCTTGTTGACGTTCACGTTCATCAGGGTAGCCAATTCGTTGGCGGTGATGAATTCCGTGACCTTCAATATCTTCTGTTGTTCGAGTTCCTGCTGTTCGTGCTCCAGCATTTCGGCATGGATGTGCTGTCTCTTCTCTCTTCTACGTTTTGAGGTCTTTGATTTGCCAAGTGGTTCAAGGCGCATCATGGTTTCCTTGATCTGACGCTGGATGTCTTCTTCGGAAATCTCTACCTTCGGTGCGGCGGGTTTCTTGTTGCTTTCTTCCTTGCCGTGAGTCTTTACAGCCTGTTGTTTGATTCTCTTGCGCTTTTTCTTCTTCTCTTCGTTCTGCTCCTTGGGAGTGTTTTGAGGCTGTGGTTTCTCAGTTTTTGGTTTTTCCACAGGAAGGTCGATTTTACCCATGATTTTGGGAGCCTGCAGCTTCTCAACCCGGGTTTCGATGTGTTCGATCACTTTCTCGGGAATGACCACTCTCTTTTCAGTTTCTTCGGAAGCGGTTTCTTCAGTGTCCTCAACGTCAACAATATCAATAGCTTCCTCTGTTTCAGGGATTTCCGTATCCTCTTGCTTCAGATTGTCGTCAGCTGTTTCCTCGACAACTTCTTTGGTCTCACTCTTCTTGCTGGACTTTTTGCCTTTTTTGTTCAGGCTATCCAGGTCGATTTTGCCAACAGTGACGATGTTGCCAGTGATATCCTCGATTTCAGTCTCAATATGTTCGACTTCTTTGGCACTTTTGCTGGCTTTTTTCTTAGGAGTCTCCTCGGCGACGGGCTCTTCCTTTTTCTCGCTGGCAGATGTCTTCTTGGCAGAAGGTTTTTTCTTGGGTTCGATGTCAATCTTGCCAACGACTTTGGGTTGTGCCGTTTCTACAGGAATGTCAAAGGTCTCATGCTCAATGACATTGGGCTTTTTGATCAGCACTTCATTAGTATGAGTATCCTCCTCCTGAGCAGGTTTCTCAACCACTGGAGTTTCAGCGACTTCTTCTTCTTTCTTGAAGGTGCCGATTTCAATTTTTTGAGCTTCCTCTTTGACGAGTTTTTCCCCTAGAAATTCCTGAAGGAGAATATCGTACATCTCGGGAGTCAGTTTGGTGTTGGGACTCTCGACAATGTCGAAATTTTTCTTCTTCAGCAATGCCGTAATTGTGCCGATGGCGACATTAAATTCGCCAGCTGCCTTGCCTAATCGTGGTATTTTTCTTCCTTCTGCCATATTTTTTAAGTTGAAAGTTGAAAGTTGAAAGTTGAAAGTTGTTTTATCTTCCAGTTTTCAGTTTCAATTATTTGTTTTTTTAGTTTTCAGATTTCAGTTTTCAATTTTCAGTTTTATTCGATATCAAGTTCTTTCTTGATGGATGCCAGCACTTCATCAACGGTCTCTTCTTCCAGGTCGGTACGCTGTACCAATTCATCACGGTCGATAGCCAACACGTTCTTGGCGGTATCGCAACCGATTTTCTTGAAGGCTTCGATCACCCAGTCATCGAATTCGTCCTTGAATTCATCCAAATCAACATCTTCTTCTTCCACCACATCATCGCGGAAGATGTCAATATCGTAACCTGCTAATTTGCTAGCCAATTTGATGTTATATCCACCCTTACCAATGGCCAATGATACCTGGTCGGATTTCATATATACATTAGCGGTTTTGTTTTCTTCGTTGATATCGATAGAAGAAATTTTAGCGGGACTTAATGCTCTGCTGATGAGCAATTCGATATTGGAAGTATAGTTGATTACATCGATATTTTCGTTACGCAACTCGCGTACAATGCTGTGGATACGGCTACCTTTCATACCAACGCATGCGCCAACGGGGTCGATACGGTCGTCGAAGGATTCCACTAACACTTTGGCTCTTTCGCCGGGAGCACGCACCACATTCTTGATGGTGATCAAACCGTCGTTGATTTCAGGAATTTCGGTCTCCATCAATCTTTCCAAGAAGGTAGGAGCCGTTCTGGAGATGATGATCAGCAAGCTGGAGGCACGGACTTCCACACGCAATACCACTGCGGTGAGGGTGTCGCCTTTTTTGTACTTGTCAGCGGGAATCTGCTCTGCTTTGGGCAGCACTAACTCCACACCGTCCTCGTCAATCACCAGAATTTCCTTGCGCCATACCTGGCTGACTTCTCCAGTGACCAACTCGCCGATGCGATGCTCATATTTCTTATATACCAGATCCTTCTCGTATTCCATGACTTTGGTGATCAGATTCTGACGCAGAGCCAAGATTTCTCTTCTGGCAAAATCGGTCAGCTTCACATTCTCCATCACCTCTTCACCAACTTCGAAGTCGGGTTCGATTTTGATAGCGTCCGATAAGGCAATCTGGGTAAATTCATTCTCCACCTCGCCGTCTTCCACAATCTCACGATAACGCTGGATTTCAAGGTCTCCACGGTCAACATTCACGATGATGTCGAAATTGGCGTCAGGACCGTATTTTTTCGTCAATGCGGAACGGAAAACATCTTCCAAAATACGCATCAAGGTTTCTCTGTCAATGTTTTTGAACTCCTTGAACTCGGCAAAGGTTTCAATTAAATTCAAACTGTCTTCCATTGTTGTTTAATTTTGATTTTTATATTTTGTTATTGTTATATGCATCGCCTGCGGTTCCACCGCATGTATATCGTGTAAATTCGCCTCTGTCACTCATCTATGCGGCGGTTGCGGTTCCACCGCATGTATATCGTGTAAATTCGCCTCTGTCACTCATCTA